>Ga0163151_10000105_pt1 | contig 139999 bp, 106 predicted proteins | sample OliLakLV19MP5IB2_FD_145596 | JGI IMG/M metagenome (GOLD analysis project Ga0163151, IMG submission 145596) | Freshwater microbial mat bacterial communities from Lake Vanda, McMurdo Dry Valleys, Antarctica - Oligotrophic Lake LV.19.MP5.IB-2 | ecosystem: Environmental > Aquatic > Freshwater >...
TTCGTCCACCATGTCAACCAATTTTCCGACAACAACAAGCGTGTTTCAGGGAACATCGCGTGGCGGGCAGGAAGCGGTGGTGTTTAAGTTTAATGCCACGCTGCAAACATTAGTGTGGTCATCCTACCTTGGCGGCAGCGGCAGCGATGCGGGCTACAACTTAGTGGTGGATGATGCAACAAGCAATGTGTATGTGAGCGGTGGCACGACAAGCGCAAATTTCCCAGCAACCACAGGCAGCGTGAATCCTGCATATCTTGGCGGCAGCGCAGATGGTTTCGTGGCGCAAATCAGCGCAAGCGGGAATGCCCTTCTCAGCGCAACCTTTATCGGCACAAACGCTTATGACCAAAGCTATTTTATTGATAATGACGGCAGCGGAAAAATCTATATCATCGGATTGACGGAAGGAAATTATCCCGTGTCGCCCGGAGTTTACAGCAATCCAAATAGCGGACAGTTTCTCACCGCGCTCACACCGAATCTTTCTTCCATTACGCTTTCAACGGTATTCGGCAGAGGCGATGGCGACCCTGATATTTCGCCCACAGCATTTCTCGTTGACAACTGCCGCAACATCTACATTTCTGGTTGGGGCGGACCGGGGCTGATTTCGCTCATCAATAATTCTCCTCCCGCAAGCAGCACCTTCGGGCTTCCAATTACGAATGATGCCTATCAACCCTCCACTGACGGCAGCGATTTTTATTTCATGGTACTTTCGCGTGATGCGTCTTCGCTTGCTTACGCCACTTACTTCGGCAGCCCCAGCGTAGAAGACCATGTTGATGGCGGTACAAGCAGGTTTGATAAAAACGGCATTATGTATCAGGCGGTGTGTGCCGGATGCGGGAGCTTCGATAATTTTCCTACAACACCGGGCGTTTGGTCGCGCACCAACAACAGCCTGAACTGCAACGAAGGATTAATCAAATTCCGCTTTGAATTGATTGGCGTGGATGTGAGCGTTTCAGCAAGTCCGGCAACTGTTGGCTGTGTGCCGCTCACCGTCACCTTCAATGGCAATGCGCTGAATGCAAAAGATTATTTGTGGGATTTTGGCACAGGCGATACTTCTACGCTTGCTTCTCCTACTTATACTTTTAGCGATACAGGCACGTACATCGTCACGCTGATTGGCATTGATTCTACCTCGTGTGATAATATCATCTTCAGCGATACTTCCACCATTCCCATTCGTGTGCGCAATGACAGCGTGTCCGCGCAATTCACGCCCGTGATTATCAGCAACTGCGATTCGTTCATCGTGCAGTTCAACAGCACGAGTATTAATGCAGTAAACTTCTTTTGGAATTTTGGCGATGGCACAACCTCTACGCTTGTTTCTCCTTTGCATGAATATGTGAACCCCGGAACATACAATGTTTCGCTTGTTGTTACGAACACTGCGAGCTGCAATGGAATAGATACGCTTGTGCAGGAAATTACTTTGCAACCGTTGATTGACGCGGGAATTATTGTGCCTGATTCATTTGGTTGTGTGCCGCTCACGGTTGATTTTATGAATAGCAGCGTGGGTGGAGTAATCTATGATTGGAATTTTGGCGAGGGCAATGTTTCTTCGGATGAAAATCCTTCGCACACTTATCAAGACACGGGAACATTCACGATTCAGCTTGTGATTATTGATTCTGCATCGTGCAATATCATAGATTCGACAACGGCAACCGTGCGCGTATCAGACGACCGCGTTACAACGGCATTCACAATTGACACGCTTGCGTTTGAATGTGATTCATTCGTTATCAGCCTTACGAACCTGAGCACGAACTACACTTCGCTGCTCTGGGATTTTGGCGATGGCACAACTTCTACATTAGAAAATCCAACGCACATTTATACGACTCCCGATTCATTCACTATCACACTTGTCGCATCAAACCCGAATGCGTGTAATGCAACCGATACTTCCGCGCAACTGATTTTCCAACCAAATAATGTTGTAGCGCTTTTTGAAGCGGCAAATGGCTGTCCGCCTCATGAACTTTCTATCACCAACAGCAGTATCAACGCCACAAGCTATGAATGGACATTTTGGGATGGCACAACATCAACTGATTCCATCCCGACATTTGGCGAACTCGCAACAGGAAATTATTCACTCACGCTCACTGCCTATAATCCACTCACGTGCAATGATAGCAGCACAGCAACAGGCTCGTTCACTGTGTTTGACAGACCAACAGCCTTTTTCACCACCAGCGATTCAACGTATGCTTTGGATGAAGACATTCTGTTTTTAAATGAAAGCTCACCGGGCGTTTACCTGTGGAACTTTGAGGATGGCACAACCTCTGACCTTCCCGATTCAGTGATTCACGCATATACAGAACGCGGAGTTTACAATCCCTGCATCACCGTAACCGATTCAAACGGCTGCGACAGCACCTACTGCAAACAGTTGCGCATTGACTTTATGGGCGTGATTGACGTGCCGAATGCTTTTTCTCCGAATGGCGATGGAATGAACGATGTGCTTTTTCTGCGCGGGCTTGGTGTTACTGAATTGGAATTTAAAATCTACAACCGCTGGGGCGAATTAGTGTTTGAAACAGACGACATCGCTATCGTGTGCAATGAAATTGAAAAGTGCATTCAAACAAAAGGCTGGAACGGAACTTACAAAAACGAAAAGCAGGAAATGGATGTGTATGTCTATACGCTGCAAGCAACTTTTCAAGACGGACAAGATACGGGTGTGAGAAAAGGAAACATTACATTGATTAGATAATTACGAATGAGGAATTACGAATTACGAATGGAAGTCGGCAGTCGGCAGTCGTCAGACATCAGTGTTGGAATGTCCCCCTTGTGCGTAAGACTTGCGCGTGTGCGAAGGGGGAGCGCGTTTGCTTCGCGCGTTTGCAGGGGGATGATTCATCTGTCTCGTAACCCGCAGCCCGCAACCCGCAACATCATCATCATTCTACTGTTGACTGTCGTCTGTCGTCTGTCGTCTTCCGCGCAAGACCTCCACTTCACACAATTCTTCGCTTCGCCTTTAACAACGAGTCCATCAAACACGGGTTTCTATAATGGCGATTGGCGCGTGGGCGGCAATTTCAAAAGCCAGTGGCCTTGGGCTACTTCACCGAATATTTCTAACTACCGCACGTTTGCCATCTATGGCGATGTGACTTTGCTGCGCGGCAAGCTACCCGGCAAAGACTGGCTTGGTGTCGGCTTAGTGATTTTAAACGACCGCTCTGGCGATGGCGAATTGAAGGTGAATAAATTTCAAGCATCTGCCGCTTATCACAAAGCGTTTGGCATTTCAGGAAAATATATTCTCTCCGCAGGCATCGGTATTGGCTATGTTGCAAAAAGCATTGACTACGGAAAACTTCATTTCAACGACCAGTGGGACCCGAATAATTTGTTTTTCGATCAGGGAGTTGGAAGCACAGAGCCTGCTGATGAAGATGCGCTTCGCTTCATTGATTTATCTGCGGGAACACATTTCACCTATGTACACAGCAAGAAATTCAATGTATCAACAGGACTTTCATTGTTCCATCTGAACAAGCCGAAAGAAAGTTTCCCCGGGCGGGATAACCGCCTTGGTATGCGCCCGTTGGTGAATGTGATTGCTTACACAAAAATTTCCGACCGTGTACATCTGGAACCCGGCTTCATGTGGATGTATCAGCAGAAAGCGCAAGAGTATATTCTTGATTTGCTTGCAGGTTTCACCTTCCTCAATGAAGGAAAATTTAAGGGCAGCATTGTTTTCGTGGGCGCGGCAGGTCGCCCGAAAGATGCCATCGCGCCTATGGTGGGCTTCCAATACAAAACACTGCGCATCATCATGAACTATGATGTGAATGTTTCCTCGCTGCAAAATGCGAGCAACAACAATGGCGGGTTTGAAATATCGGTGGTTTACACCGGGCAGCGCGACAAGGGCGGTCCCCGCATGATACCATGCCCGCGTTTATAATTTCAATGTTTGAACTTGCTTGTTAAAAACCTACGCTAAATTTGGCTGCAATTTTGTTTAAGCAAAACTCTTGATGAAAAGCACTTTCTTATTTCTTGCATGCTTCTTACTTGCCTCAAATGCGCTGTTCGCACAGTATGACTATGAAGATGAGGATTTAAAGAAGAAGCCGAAAACGGAAACAAAAAAAGAAAAAAAGGCTCCCAATCCTGACAGAAAATTCGATCCCAATAATCTTTCGGTAGGCGGATTTTTTGGAGCGAGTTTCGGGAATGTGGTTTATGTAGATGTTTCACCTGTAGTGGCGTATCGTTTTCACAAACGCTTTGCGCTGGGAGCGGGCTTCATTTATCAATACCTCAACTACAAAGACCTCTACCAACCACCGTGGCAAGACTTGAATAAGACGAATATTTTTGGCGGCAGAGTTTTTCCGCGTGTTTTTGTATGGGAAGAATTATTCGTGCAGATAGAATATATGCCGCTCAATGCTGAAGTAGCCTTCATAGATGGAAGCACCGGTCTTCCCATCGGAGAGATTCGCGAAACTTTTCACAATGCTTTTGCCGGAGCCGGTTATAATATTCCGATAGGCGATAGAGCATACTTCACGATTCTCGCCTCTATTAACATTACGACAAACCTCTTGTACCCCACGCGGCAGCCGGCTCTAAGTTTCGGCTTCGGAATCGGGTTGTAAGACCCCGCGAACAGTATTCGCGGAAGCGCGAGCAAATGAATTGTAAATTATTTTCATTATTAAACAAAGCAGCGTTTTTTATTTCATTAACAAGTCGCAACTTGCCGCTGATTTTACGCAACGAAGAATAGCCCCATGAATATCATGCTCGACATTACGGTGGTGCTTGCCATTGCCGCATTTGTGCTGTACATCTGCCTGCGCCTGAAGTTGCCGACTATCGTAGCATTTCTTGTGGCAGGAATGTTAGCTGGTCCGCATGGACTTGCGTTGGTCGGCTCGCCTGAGGCGGTGCAGATGCTCGCGGAAGTGGGCGTACTGCTGCTGCTGTTCACCATCGGTATCGAATTCTCTTTAGAGAAAATGATTACCTCACGCAGGTTCATTTTTTTAGGCGGCACTATTCAGATGGCGCTCACTATCATTGTCTTTTTCGTGCTTTCGATGTTCACGGGCAACGCATGGAATCAGGCGTTATTCATCGGCTTTTTATTCAGCCTGAGCAGCACCGCCATCGTAATGCAGCTTTTTCAGGAAACAAATCAGATTGAATCTTTTCACGGGCGGGTTTCACTTTCCATTCTCATCTTTCAGGATATTGCCATCGTGCCGCTCATGCTCGTGCTGCCGTGGATTTCAGGGCGACCTTTCCGCATTATTGATGTGCTGAATTTGTTAGCGGGAATTCTTGTGGTGGCAGTGGTCATCGTTGCTTCGCGCAAATTTGTGCCGCGCCTCATTCACAATGTGGTGCATACGCGCAACCGCGAATTGTTTCTGCTGTTCATCATCGTGATGTGCTTTGTTACGGCAATGATTACGCACAGCATCGGCTTGTCGCTGGCGCTGGGCGCGTTTCTCGCAGGACTGGTTATTTCCGAATCGGAATTCAGCCTCGAGGCGATGAGCAACATTCTCCCGCTGAAAAAAATCTTCACAAGCATCTTCTTCATCTCGGTAGGCATGTTGCTCGACCTTTCATTTTTTATTCATCAGCCATTTAAAATTCTCGGAATAACTGTCGCGGTGATGGTGTTCAAATTCCTTGTCGTATTGCTCGTAGGCGCATTCCTTAAACTACCGGGACGCTCTGTGGTGATAACAGCTTTGGCGCTATGCCAAGTGGGCGAGTTTGCATTTGTGCTCGCGCAACAGGGCATGGAATTCAAATTGCTTGATAATGAACTTCGACAGATTTTCCTTGCAGTATCAGTGATTTCAATGGGGCTTTCACCTTTCATCATTCAATTAGCTCCGCGTATTGCCGCGCGATTCACAACTGTTCCTGCTGTTGCTGATGCAGAAGAACTGGGACAACATAAGAAGGAACATCATCACGAATTGCGCGACCATCTGGTGATTGTAGGCTTTGGCACCAATGGCAGAAATGTGGCGCGCGCGGCAAAGGTCGCGGAGATTCCCTACGTGATAATTGATTTCAATCCTGAAACCTATCGCAAGGAAAAGATGAAGCGCGAGAGTTTTATTTATGGAGATGCCACAAACGCAGAAGTGCTGCACAAGGCAAACGTAGATGTAGCGCGTATTGCAATTGTTGCAACGCATGACCCTGTCGCCACCGAGATGATTGTCTCCGCCATTCGCAAGGCAAGCAGCAAAGTGCGGCTCATTGTGCGCACGCGGTTTATGAATGATGTGGAAGAGCTGCGGAAGTTGGGCGCGGATGAAGTGATTCCCGAAGAGTTTGAAACCTCGATTGAAATTTTCACGCGCGTGTTGAAATATTATCTCGTGCCCGACAGCGACATCGAAAAAACAGTGCATGAAATCCGCAATGAAAACTATGAGATGCTGCGCAGGCTTTCCGATTCGCACAGCACGGGACAAATGCCGTTTCTTTCCGTGATGGATGTGGCGCGGTTGAAAATCAAAGAAGACTCAAAATGGGTAGGGCTTTCAATTGAAGAAATCATGCTCCGCAAAAAATTCGGAGTCACCGCCATCGCTATTTTGCGGCAGGGCGAATACATTCATAATCCTCCCGCATCTACTGTGCTCATTACTGCAGATGAAATGCTCGTGATTGGCTTGCCCACTGATATTAAGAAGGTAAGTTCTTTTGCAAAAATTGTGGCCTGATGTTTTCCGACCGGATGCGAAGCTGGGCTATCGAATAGCCCGCATATTCATAAAAAAAAACCCCTTGAAAATCATTGTTTTCAAAGGGTTTTACATTTTACCAGTAGCCCGTACGAGAATCGAACTCGTGTTTCCTCCGTGAAAGGGAGATGTCCTAACCCCTAGACGAACGAGCCTGATGGGTTCCTTCTTTCAAAGGGATTGCAAAAGTAAAAAGTTTTGGTGGAAAAAGCGTGGATTGCGCGGAAAGATTTTAAAATAATCTCGTGATACAGTTTACTTTTGCAACGCAAAAATTACCCCTATGACTAAAATCAAACTCGCAGTAAACGGCTTCGGCAGAATCGGAAGACTCGCTGTAAGAATCATCAAGAAGAATTTTCCTGATATTGATGTCGTTGCCGTTAATGACCTCACCGATGCGCCCACGCTCGCGCACCTCTTTAAGTATGATACTGCGCACGGCAGATTCACGGGCGAGGTTTCTGTTGAAAGCGAGGGCATTCGCATCAATGGCGATTTGATGAAAGTGCTTGCCGAAAAAGACCCGGCAAATCTCCCCTGGAAAGCGCTTGGCGTAGATGTGGTGCTTGAATCAACAGGCAAATTCACAGATAAAGAAAAAGCGGAATTGCACATTAAGGCAGGCGCAAAGCGCGTGGTGATTTCCGCTCCGGCAAAGGGTGATATCAAAACCATCGTGCTGGGCGTGAATGATACTCAACTGACAAAAGATGACCTCATCGTGTCAAACGCTTCTTGCACCACCAACTGCCTTGCGCCAATGGTGAAAGTGCTTGATGATGCATTCGGAGTTGAATATGGTTTAATGACCACTACGCACGCATTCACCGCTGACCAGCGCTTGCAGGATTCACCGCACAAAGATTTGCGCAGAGCAAGAGCAGCTACGCATAATATTGTACCCACGTCAACAGGCGCAGCATCGGCAGTAGGAAAAGTGCTTCCACACCTGAAAGGAAAGTTGCATGGCGGCTCAATGCGCGTTCCGGTTATCACCGGCTCTGTTACTGAATTCAATGCAATCGTAAAGAAAACTGCTACGCCCGAAGAAATCAACAGCTTCTTTAAAACAGCGGCAGAGGGAAGCATGAAAGGCATTCTCAAATACAGCACCGAGCCGCTCGTATCAAGCGATATTATTGGCGACCCGCATTCCTGCATCTTCGATTCAGACCTCACAATGGTCATGCAGAACATGGTGCGCATCACCGGCTGGTATGATAATGAAGCAGGCTACTCCCACCGCATCGCTGATTTGATTGCGCGACTTGGTAAGTTTTAAGTTTAAAGTTTGTGGTTTGAAGTTCCGTGAACTTTAAACTTCAAACCAACTTCAAACCAACTTCAAACTCCAAATTTCAAACTCCAAACTTTTTAAGAATTGAAAACCGTTGACAGTTTTAACTTCTCTGGCAAGAAAGCCCTCATCCGTGTTGACTTCAATGTGCCGCTCAACGACAAATTTGAAATCACCGATGATACAAGAATAAAGGCATCGCTTCCCACCATCAAAAAGATTTTGAGCGATGGCGGCTCCGTGGTTCTGATGTCGCACTTCGGCAGACCGAAGAAAGGACCGGAAGAAAAATATTCATTAAAACATATTGTAGCGCATTTATCATCCCTGCTAAACGTGCAGGTGCAGTTTGCAAATGATTGCATTGGAGAATCAGCCGTAAATCTTTCTGCTTCTTTAAAATCAGGAGAAGTATTGTTGCTTGAAAACACGCGCTTCTACAAAGAAGAAACAGCAGGCGATGAAAAATTTTCCGAACAACTTTCAAAGCTGGGTGACGTGTATGTGAACGATGCATTTGGCAGCGCACACCGCGCCCATGCATCAACTACTGTTGTTGCAAAATTTTTCCCTGCTGATAAAAAAATGTTTGGCAAGCTGATGGCTTCCGAAGTGGAAAATGCAGAGCGTGTGTTAAAGAATTCACAGAAGCCGTTTACTGCAATTATCGGTGGCGCAAAAGTTTCCGATAAAATTCTCATCATCGAGAACCTGCTGAGCAAAACGGATATCATGATCATCGGTGGCGGCATGGCTTACACGTTTTTCAAAGCGCAAGGCGGAATGGTTGGAAAATCATTGGTGGAAGAAGAAAGAATTACCACCGCAAAAGAACTGCTGGAGAAAGCAAAACAGCAAGGCGTAAAAATTCTGCTGCCCGAAGATTCAGTAATTGCCGACAAGTTTGCCAACGATGCCGCCATCACCACATCCGAAAGCCGCAGCATCCCTGAAGGCTGGATGGGCTTGGACATCGGCAAAAAATCCATCGCTGATTTCAAAGAAGCGATTCTCCAATCAAAAACTATTTTGTGGAACGGACCGATGGGCGTGTTTGAAATGGAAAATTTCAGCAACGGCACCAAAGCCATTGCAACCGCAGTGGCAGAGGCTACACAACAAGGCGCATTCTCGCTCGTAGGCGGTGGCGATTCCGTAGCTGCATTGCACCAACTCGGCATGGCGGATAAAATCAGCTACGTTTCCACAGGCGGTGGCGCACTGCTCGAATACTTTAAGGGCAAAGAACTGCCGGGCATTGCAGCGATAAGCGAATGTGCTAATTAGCCAATTAGCTGATGTGCCAATTGGCTGGCGTGGATCTCTCTTTTGATTTCTTAGCCAAAAAGACATTGAGAAAAAAATTCACGCTAAATGAAAATAACATATCTGTCTATCTTTTTGAATTTTATAGACGAATATTATTTAGCACACTTACACATCAGCACATTGGCTATTTGGCACATGGGAACATCCCGCTTTCTTCTTACCTTCGTGAAAACCCACCACGATGTATCCCTTTCTTCTTCAAACGCATTCCATCCTGCGATATCTCATTTTAGTAGTGCTGCTGATTGTGTTGTTCCGTTCGGCAATCGGGCATCTTGCAAAAAGGAAATACGAGCCTTTCGATAATCAGTCAAGTCTTTTACTTTTGATGCTCATTCACATTCAATTTGTAATCGGCATCGTGCTTTATTTTGTAAGCCCCGTGGTGCGGGCGGCATTGGCGGATATGGGCGCAGCGATGAAAGATGATGCGTTGCGTTTTGCCGCAGTGGAGCACGTCACGGTGATGTTGCTTGCAGTAATTGCAATTACGGTGGGCAGGGTGTGGTCGAAGAAGGCAAAGATTGATGATATGAAACACAGAAGGTCATTAATTTGCTACGCAATAGGTTTTGTATTAATCATAGCAGGTATTCCATGGGAAAAAATGTTTTAGTGAAATCATGCGCGCTGATGATTCTTTCAGCGCTTGTTTCTGTTTCAGTCAACGCGCAAACAATTCAATTTGCATCTTCAGTAAAAGCCTTCAGTTCTGAAGCGGGCGCGAAACAATATTCCGCAAAACAAATTCTTGGCAAGCCCAATGTGCTGCCGCAGGCTGGCGACAGCCCCTGCGCATGGATGCCGAAAGACGGTGAATCAGCAGCGGAGTTCATTGAAATAGGTTTTGACAAGCCGATGAAAGTGCAGCAGGTAGCGGTGTTTGAAAATCTGTATCCCGGCTCCATCAAAAATATCTTTCTCATAGAGGCAAACGGGTTAAAACATTCTGTTTATGAAGGAACTCCGGCTTTGATAAATGAACTGAGCCGCGTGTTTCGCAAAACAGTTCCGCTCACTGTTTATGAAGTTGCCGCAGTGCGCATTGAATTAACGCCTTCGGCAGTTACAGGCAATAATCAACTTGATGCTGTTGCAATTTCCGACAGCGAAATTCCCATTGAAGCAAAAATCAATATCCTGCCTGACTTGGTGTTTGATTCGCAGCCCGAAAATCTCGGCTACAGCATTAATACTGAATTTGCAGAAGCGCTTCCCGTGATTGCGCCCGATGGCAAGAGCATTTATTTCGTACGAAAAAACAGCCCGCAGAATTTTGATATTAGTCTTGGAGAGAATGACGACATCTGGTTTTCAAAACTCGATGACAAAGGCGTGTGGACGCCTGCCGTGAACTTAGGCTACCCGCTCAACAATGAATATCACAACTTCGTTTGTTCCGTTACGCCTGACGGCAACACGCTGTTGCTCGGCAATCAATACTTCCGCGATGGCTCAACGGATGGCGGAGTTTCCATTTCATTCATGGGAAAGAAAGGATGGGAGTTTCCTGAAAATCTGAAAATCAAAGATTTTAAAAACAAAGACAACTTCATGGAAATAAGCATGAGCAATGACGGCAAAGCATTGTTTATGACCATCGAGATGGATGATGCGATTGGAGGGCGGGATATTTATGTGAGTTTTCGCGAAGATGATGTGAACTGGACAAAGCCGCTCAATCTTGGCGCAACAATTAATTCTGCGGGAGATGAAATGAGTCCCTTTCTCGCCAGCGATGGCAAGTCCATGTATTTTGCAACTACCGGCAGAAGCGGTTTTGGCAATTACGATGTGTTTGTTTCCAAGCGCATGGATTCAACGTGGACAAACTGGAGCGAACCTGTGAACCTTGGCGATGGATTAAACTCACCGGGGAAAGATGCTTACTACCGCATTCCCGCATCGGGCGATTATGCCTATTATGTTTCATCCAAAAATTCAAAAGGCGCGACAGATATTTTTAAAATCAAGTTGCCGCAGGAAGTGCGCCCCGACCCAGTGACGCTTGTGTATGGAACTGTTTACAATAAGAAAACAAATAAACCGGTTGGAGATACTGATGTGATTTATGAAATACTGCCCAGCGGTGAAGAAGCGGGCATCGCGAGTTCAGAGCCGGGCACGGGAGATTACAAAATCGTGCTGCCTTATGGAAAGAACTATGGCATTCGCGCTAAAGCAGAGGGCTACATTTCTGTTTCTGACAATTTGGATTTAACGCAGGTTGCCGAATACAAAGAAATCCGCAAAGACCTCTACCTCGCGCCTGTGGAAGTGGGCGAAATCATTCGCCTGAACAATATCTTCTTTGATTATGACAAAGCAACGCTGCGCCCGGAATCTTATCCTGAGTTGGACAGGGTGGTTGACTTTTTGAAAACAAGTCCGAAGATTGAAATCGAATTATCAGGACATACCGATGATAAAGGCAGCGACAATTACAACCTCACGCTTTCGCAGCAACGCGCCAAAGCGGTAGTGGATTATTTTATTGAGCATGGCATTGCCACTTCACGGATGATTGCGAAGGGCTATGGCGAAACAGTGCCCGTTGCTACCAATGAAACGGAAGAAGGGCGGCAACTGAACCGCAGAGTGCAGTTTGAGATTTTGAAGAAATAATCCTGCCTCTATCTTCATTCCTGAATTTGTTTTAAACCCCCCTCAGGGTTTAAAATTTCAAATGAATATTGGTAACTTTGCCGACTCGAAAAGCGGGTGTGGCGGAATTGGCAGACGCGCCAGACTTAGGATCTGGTGGGGTGACCCTTGGGGGTTCGAGTCCCTCCATCCGCACGATTTAGTTTGAAGTTTGGAGTTTGGAATTTGCGGGTTCCTCACTCAACTTCAAACTTAAAATTCCAAACTATAAACAAAAAAGATGGCAACGATTACACAGGAAAACATTGACGCGCAAAACGCAACGGTGAAAATTCAACTCTCTACGCAGGATTATGAGCCGCTCGTGAGCGAGTCGCTGAAGAAACTGAGCAAAAAGGCTGACGTGAAAGGCTTCCGCAAGGGAATGGTGCCGGTAGGGCATATCAAAAAATTGTATGGCAACGAGGTGCTTGCCGATGAGTTGAACAACCTCATTAATAAAGAGCTGACGAAATATCTCACGGACAACAAGATTGAAATTCTTGGCAGCCCCATTCCGAAATTGGATGACGGGCAGCAGGAATTGGATATTCATTCGCAGAAAGAATATCAGTTCTCGTATGATTTGGGCTTGCATCCGCACTTTGATGTGAGCGCGTTAAGCGATGCAACGAAGGTGAATCAATACACTGTGAAGACTGACGAGCAGGCGGTTGAAAAGGAAGTGGAGCGCCTCCGCAAGCGCGTGGGTGAAATGACGAACCCGGAAGATGGCGTGGCGAAGGATGATATATTATTCGTAAAATTTCAGGAACTTGACGAAGCAGGAAATGTGAAAGAAGGCGGAGTGGAAAATTCAACTGCGGTGCCGCTGGAGAAATTTGAAGACAAGGTAGCTGACCTGTTGTTGGGAAAAAAGCCGGGCGAATACTTAGATGTAGAAATGATGAAGGCGCTGAAAGCCGATGAGGAGCAAATCATTCACAACTACCTGAAGTTGACTGACCACAGGCATTTGAACAAAACTTTCAGGGTTCACTTAACGAAAATAAACCGCGCGATTCCTGCGGAGGTGAATCAGGTTTTATTTGACAAAGTGTTTGGCGAAGGCGCGGTGAAATCAGTGGAAGAATTTCGCGAGAAGCTGAAAAGCGAAATTGAAAAGGCTTATGTGCAACAAGGAGAACAACTGCTGAACCGCGACATCGTGAACATGTTCATCGAGAATACAAATGTGAACCTGCCCGATGCGTTCCTGAAGCGCTGGATACAAGTTTCAAGCGAGAAGCCTGTGACAATGGAGCAGGTGGAACACGACTACAACGGCTTTGCGAAAAACCTGAAGTGGACGCTCATCGTGAACAAAATCAAAAAGGAAAACAACCTTGAAGTGACGCCCGATGAAATGAAGGCACACACCATTAAGGTGATGGGCAGCTACTATGGCTTTCCCGATAATGAAGAAACCAACAAGATGCTGGGCGCTCTTGCCGATGATATGCTGAAAAAAGAAGAGCACGCAAAGCGCACTTACGAAGAGCTTGCCGATAAAAAAGTACTCGACTTCATGAAGTCGAAAATCACGCTTACTCAGAAGGAAATATCGGTGGAAGAGTTTGGAAAGTTGGAGTGATAGCTGCTCTTCCTGTTTCACATAACCGTCATTCTGAGCGAAGGCTTTGCGCAGCGAAGAATCCCTTATCCTAAATGCTAAGATGCTTCGCTTTGCTCAGCATGACGAATCAAAGAGATTTCCGTTAATTTTACCCGCATCAAAAAAAACGAATTAATGAACCCAAACGAATTTCAAAAATATGCGGTGAAGCACAAGGGCATGAACAGCATGCACCTCGAAAAATATATTGACACCACCATTAAAAATTTTACCCCCTACATCATCGAAGAGCGTCCGCTGAACATTCAGGCAATTGACGTGTTCTCGCGCCTCATGATGGACCGCATTATTTTCCTCGGCAGCCCCGTGGATGATTATGTGGCGGGCGTGATTCAAGCGCAACTGCTCTTCCTCGAATCAGCCGACCCGAGGCGCGACATTCAGCTCTACATCAACAGCCCCGGTGGCGTGGTGCATTCAGGGCTTGGCATTTATGACACCATGCAATACATCAGCCCCGATATTGCTACGATTTGTACGGGCGTTGCCGCTTCAATGGCTGCCGTGCTGCTGTGCGCGGGAGTGAAAGGCAAGCGCACAGGCTTGAAGCATAGCCGCATTATGATTCACCAGCCGCTCGGTGGAGCAGGCGGGCAGGCGAGCGACATTGAAATCACCGCGCGCGAAATCCTGCTGCTGAAAAAAGAAATCTATGATGTGATTGCGCACCACACCGGGCAGAGCTACGATAAAGTGGCTGCCGACAGCGACCGCGATTTTTGGATGAAAGCCGATGAAGCAAAAGAATATGGGATGATTGACGATGTGCTCGTGTCAAAGCCGAGGAAGGTGGAAGATTAGTTTGAAGTTTTGAATTTGGAGTTGCTGCGCAATAAACTCTAAACTTCAAACTCCAAATTCCAAACTATAGAAAACACAAAAGCCTCATCTTTGAGAAGATGAGGCTTTTGTTATTTTAAACGCTGCTTGAATTAAGGAATAATAAATTCCATTCTTTCAGACCACAGACATTTTAACTCAGTTTGTTGAACAGACTCTAAAAAATCCCTGAAAAGGACAACTTTGACGCATTTTTTTCTCGAAACCCCGCTTGGGAACAAGAGAAATCCGTGCGTGGTTTTTTTCAACCGCACTTCCTTTTGCTTCTCGGAGCTCGGGATTAAATTAATCCCGAGCGTCATTGAAGGCAAGACCAGCGACACTAAAACAGAAACGACCGTCCTTCGCACAATGATGGGTGGTTTTTACATTGTCCCGGCAATCCCTGCTTTAGTTCCATGTGTACTTTTCACAACACCACCCGCACCGGAAACGATTCCATGCGTACTTTTGAGCGGGTTGGATTAAAAGATGATTAAAAGAAAACCTTTTACCCACCGGAAGACTTAACAAACAGTTGATTCTCCGGTCATTCTTCATTAAGTTTGAGGTTGACTCCCCCTTCTACATAACTAAACTTCTGTTCGCATGAATACAAGGATTTTTACTTGCCAGTCAAAGTTTGCTTCATTTTTAAACTACGTGTATTCACCTACGCGCAATGTGCAAGCGAAGTTTTTTTTCGCGCTGGCGGAAGGTTTGTCTCTGCGCGTGAGCCATTTTCGCAATTTGTTAATGCTCGCGCTCCTGACTATTTTTTGGGTGAGTGAAAGTTGGGCTGTTCCAAAAAGTGTTACAATTACCGCAAACATTGCGTATGCTTCAATTGTATGGTCGCCTGTAGGTGCTCCGATAGCTGGGGATGATGTTACCATCACTTGTAATGGCACTTTTTCTATTACTGCAATTCCGTCATCTATTCCTGCATCTGGAAACTTTGCTTCTTTTACAACTACAGGAACAGGAACACTTACACTAACAGGTACTTCAAGCACAATTTTTACAACCAGGTTGGTTTGTAATGCGAATACTACATTAAGCAGCCTGAGTTTTAATCAAACGGCATTAACAAGTGCTACCAGCAGTATTGCTGCAGCGAGAACATTGACAATTCCTACTGTTTGTTTTGTGGGTATTGGAACCGGTGGAATATTAACAGTCAGCGGCACTATTGCAATAAATGGCAATGCAACTGGTCTCTTGACTTCGGCAAATACACAAGTAGTGGTTGCCAGTGGAGGCGCAGTGAATTACACACTTACGGGGCAGGCATGTCAGCCTGCGGCTATGACGGTTCAGTCGGGAGGCACATTGCATGTTAATGGTAGCTTCGGTACGAATACGATTTCCCAATTTCCGGCAGCGGGTATATCCATGGCGGGAACACTCATAATCCAAGGAAACCTGACTACGGTAGGGGGCTCAAATGCCATTACTTATTCAGGCACCACTTCAACAATTTGGTATAGGGCAACATCGTTTCCTACCGCAGGCGCGAATGAGTGGCCCACAACCAATCCCCCTGCCAATGTCAACATAAATCTGACTATTACAGCGAATGTTATCAATATACCCAGTGATAGAACCATCAGCGGCACGTTAACCATGACAGGCGGGCGGCTTGGAATAAACGGAAATACGCTTACGCTGCAGGGAACAATCTCCCTTGGTTCGGCAACTGCTTGCATCCGAGGTTCTGTCACATCCAATCTCACTGTTACCGGAAATAACGTAGTAAGCAGCACACTTTTTTTTGATGCGACAACGGTAGGCGCTACCAATCAAATCAATAACCTTATCCTTAACCGCACCGGAACAACTCCCAATCTTACATTAGGCAGCGCATTGGTCATGGGCACCGGGGGAACGCTAACGCTCACTGCCGGAACGCTTACGCTTGGTGCGGTTAACCCGGCTTTAACCATTAACGGATTACTGAGCGCTCCGGCAGGCACTATCACCGGCAGCACTTCTGCAGGTTTGGTAATCGGGGGAACAGGTAACATGGGAGGCTCGCTCGTTTTTACTTCGGGCGCGCAGGCGGTTTTTAATTTAACCATGAGCCGGACAAGTAGTGGTGTAGCAACTTTAGGTAGCCCGCTTGCTATCGGTGGGGGTACGGTAACAGGAGTGCTTACGCTCACCAACGGAATTTTAGTTTCCACTTCCACCAATCTCGCCACGCTCATAAACCGAGCAACGGGTGCGGTTTCGGGTGGGTCTGCTACCTCTTATGTGCAAGGTCCGCTAAGAAGAGATATACCGAATAATGCCAGCGCGGCAACATACGTTTGGCCTGTAGGGGAAGGCGCGAATTACCGCCCCATCGAGTTGGTGTCGCTCACCACTTCGGGCACTGCGGGTAATATCACAGCCGAGTGCAAGGCAGGAGCAACGGGCGGCACGGCAGGACCCGGGTTAACTTCTATCTCCTCCTCCCGCTTTTATGAAATGTCGGTGAATACCGTTACGATAAACACGACTACGGTGAGAATCACTGAATCGGGGCTAAGTTCTACCACCAGCCGCATCGGGCAATCAGCCACGCAGGGAGGCGCTTACATGGCGCTCACAAATTTGGTTGCGCCTTCCACAACGATTCAGTCAACGCCATCGCTGAATTACGCGCTCAATTATTTTGTAGTGGCTACAAGCGGCAATACCTTGTGCGGCAATTATACCGTGGGACCGACAGGCGATTTCGCGAAGTTGTACAATGTTGCCAATGCGCTCAATGCCGCAACATTGACCTGCGATTGTTATTTTGAATTTCAATCCACGTATGTGGGAACGAGCGGAGAAATTGCTCCTATCGCTTTTCAGGAATGGGCGAATACCGGTGGACCCTGGTCGGTGTATATCCGTCCCCTCAGTGGAGTGGCTTCGATGCTTACCACTTCGGCTGACCCCGGCACAGGCGCTGACCTTATCACTTTTCATGGAGCTGACCGCCTCACCTTTGACGGGCAGCCCGGTGGCGCAGGCGGCACTGGCTTCTGGACGCTGCGCAACACGCGCACTGCCGCAACGGTGGGTCCCACCATTGACTTCTTAAACCATGCGCAAAACAACACGCTGAAATATCTCACTGTTGAAGGGCAGAATATAACAACGACCAGCGGCACGGTGTACATTGGCAGCAACTCCGTAGCAGGAACAGGAAATGATAATATTCTGATTGATTATTGCACCATCCGCGACCGCAGCGATGCAACGGGATATCCTGCCAACGCGATTTATTCAGGAGGAACTGCATTTGTGAACCGTGAGAATAGCGACAACACAATTTCGAATTGCAACATCTTCAACTTTACAACTACGGGCATTCTTGCCAATGCCACCAACAACGGCAGCAACTGGACCATCAGCGATAATAGTTTATACAGCACGGTGACTGCGACTACCGCACAAACCGGCATTAGTTTCGGAAGCACAAGCACAGATGACGGGCATGTGATATCCGGCAACTATGTTGGAGGTAATGCACCGCTTGCTGCCGGCACATGGACAAACAGCGGCAACGTAGTGTTCGTGGGATTGCAGGTGGATAATGTCGGCACAACAGTTCCAACGCAAGTTTCCGGAAATATCATCAGGAATATTTCGATGAGCAGTAACTCTACAACAGCAAGGTTTAATGGGATTAATATTAATTCAACAGGCGATAAAACAGTTAGCGGCAACGAGATTTACAGCATTACTTCTGTTTCAACAAATACAGGAACGAGCAGCGCGGCAAACATGATAGGCATCGTTTGCGCCAACAACATGAATTTATCGGGAAACAAAGTGTATTCTCTTTCAAATACCGCGGCATCCGCGACCGCAATTCACCTGTATGGAATTTATGGAGCGCCTACCCCCGTTGTTTTTGTAAAGAAAAATTTGGTGCATTCACTCGGACTTAACTCTACCAGCGCCACCGCAAAAATTGTCGGAATTTTTATTGCCGGTTCAACCACGAGTGGCACTGTGGAAAACAACATGGTGCGATTGGGTATCAAAGCTGACGGCACTGCAGTCACCACCGGGTTGTTGATTTCAGGCATTGAAAAAACAACCGCTTCGGTGGTAAATGTCTATCACAACAGCGTGTTTATTGGCGGCACGGGCGTAGGCACGGGCACGGGCAGCACGTATGCGTTTATCCGTTCATCATCGCCCGCATCCGTTATTGAAGAAATTTCAAACAACATTTTCTGGAACGCCCGCTCCAACAACACTACGGGCGGGAAGCATTACGCAATCTCTTTGAACAACAATACCAACATAGCAAGTGATTACAACGACTTGTATGTGAGCGGCACAGGTGGAGTGTTCGGCTCTTTCAGTGCTGCCGATCAGGCTAACATTGGCGCTTGGAGAACTGCTTCTTCGCAGGATGCAAACAGCATCAACAACGACCCGAAATTTATCAATGCAACAGGCAACGCATCGGCAGTGGATTTACACATTATGACATCACCCACCGCCACGCCCATTGAAGCTTCGGGCATCAACGTAGCTTCGGTGACGGAAGATTATGACGGAGAAACGAGAAGCGCGTTTACGCCCACTGATATGGGAGCAGATGCTTCCGATTTTGAACCGATTGACCTCACGGCTCCAACCGTTTCCTATACGGCAATTACCGGGGCTTGCAGCGGGGCGGCAACCTACTCATTAGGTTCCGTTTCCATCACGGATGCTTCCGGTGTGAATGTTACTGCCGGAACAGCACCGAGGGTTTACTATAAAAAATCAACCAACGCGAATTCCCTGGGTGTCACCAATGATAACACCACCGATGGATGGAAATGGGTGGAAGCCAACGGAACTACTTCGCCTTTTAATTTCACCATTGATTATAGTTTGCTGAACGGAGGAAACCCTGTTTTGGGCACTGTGCTGCAATACTTTGTGGTAGCGCAGGATGAAGGAGTAAACGTAGGAACGCCAAATGTCGCCATCAAATCCAACACGGCAACATTCGCAGCCACACAGACAAGCGTTGCTTTGGCATCGGGAGCATTCCCGATAGGCGGCACGCCAAATTCATTTACGATTGTTCCCTGCTCCGGCACGGTAACGGTGGGAAGCACAGGGTCAGACTACACTGCCTTCACCACGGCAACAGGAATTTTCCAGGCAATCAACATTGCCAGCGCGGCATCCTTGATTAGCGGAAACTTAACGGTGAATGTGACAACCAGCATCACCATTGAAGACGGAGTAAACGGGCTGAACGAATTTGCAAGCCCATACACTTTAACCATTCAATCAGATGCGGCAACGAACAGAGACATCAGCAGCGCTGCGGGATATAATGGTGCTTTGTTCAGATTACTCGGTGCCGATAGAGTAACCTTCAACGGGGGAAGCAGCGCTGACAGGTATCTTACCCTCAGAAATACCAGCACAGGAACTTCAGCGGCTACGTTGCAATTTCTGAATGATGCCACGAATAACAATGTGCATCATTGCATTATCGAAGGAGCAGGTACGCTCGCCACCACAGGAGTTGTTTTCTTTGGAACGACTACAGGCACAACGGGGAATGATAACAACACGATTGATAACTGCGATATCCGAGACCTTACTACCGCAACGGCTTATCCTTACAATTGTGTTTACGCGCTGGGCACATTATCAAAAGCAAATGATAACAACATGATTTCCAATTGCAACATTTCCAATTTCTATACTGGTTCAACCACGTGCGGAATACTTGTTTCCACCTACAACACGCTGTGGACTATTTCCGGAAACCGTATTTTCCAAATCCCCCGTTCCGGAGCCATCAACTTGAATATGTTCGGCATCTACATTAATAACAGCACAGATGGCAGCGGTTTCACTATCAGCAACAACACTATCGGGTATGCCAATTCAGCCGGAACGGGAACTTTTCAGTTCCCATCTACCAGTAATTTTCGGTTGAATTGCATTTATCTTACTGCTTTAAGTTCGGGTACCGTCAATAACATAACGGGCAACACTATCACTAACATTTCTATGAGCACCACCAGCGGAGGCGCTGCGGCAATCCCCATCTTCACGGGAATTTATGTTTCATCCGGCAAGTATTTGATTGATGGAAATACCATTGGAGCGACTACGGGAACAGGTTCCATCGCAGTGACGGGGTCCACCGTGCTGTTATCAACAACTCCTGTTTCGGGAATATATACCGCTACAACTGCAACGTTTCCATTTCCGGTGGAAACACGATAGGAGGCAGTACGGCTAACAGCATTCAAACTTCTTCCGCAGCCACCACCGCCACATTGGTTACAACGGGAATTGCGGCTGTTTCAGGCGCTGCTTATACGGTTGACATTTCAGGAACCAATACCATTCAAAACCTTACCACCACCGGTAACCCCAGTTCAGCAGCACAAGTGGCGGGTATTACCACTTCAGGTGGCGGCACTTATTCCATCAGTGGAACTATTGTAAGAAACCTGTCCACCAACTCCACTTCCACCGGAACAACCACATCTTCTTCTGTATTGGGAATTTCGCTGAATAGTGGGGGAACATTGGCGCATACGATTTCAGCCAATCAGGTGTATGCGTTATCCAATACAAGCACGGCAAATAATACGGTGACGGGCATTTATTTCAGCGGAAGCTCCGCTACGGATATTGTTTCAAAAAACTTCGTGTATAATTTACAACCTGCTTCAGGAGCCTCCTCAATTGTTACCGGAATTCATTTGGCAGGCACAGCAGTAACCGCCAGCAACAATATGGTGCGACTGGGATTTGATGCAAGCGGAACTGCGATTACCAACACGCCTGTCATCACCGGAATTTCAAAAGACAACACGGCAATCAACAACAGCCTCTATTACAACAGCGTGTATATCGGAGGCAACGGAGTGGGAACAACCGCCAACAATACGTACGCCTTCCGAAAAGTGCAGACGGGCAGCACCGATAATGTCCGCAACAACATTTTTGTAAATGCCCGCTCCAATAATACAACAGGCGGTAAGCACTATGGCGTTTATCACAATAACGGCACCACGCTGACCCAGGACTATAATTTGATTTATGTGAGCGGCACAGGCGGAATTTTCGGTTACACAGGAAGCGCTGACCAAGCCACTTTCACCCTTTGGAAAAACAACACCGCTTTTGACGACAACAGCGTGTCAGCCAACCCGCAATTTGCCAATCCAACAGCAGCAACGCCAAATCTGAATCTCAGCACAACTTTAGCCACATCTGCTGAGTCAGGCGCTGTTGTCATTTCAGGATTAACGGATGATTTTGGCGCGGTGAATGTGCGCACTGGCTACCCGCTTGGCGGACAAGCCAACGGTGGCGGCACCGCCCCCGACATTGGCGCAGATGAAGGTGACTTCATCCCTGCGGATGTTACGCCTCCTGCGTTCAGCTACACAAGCATTCCCACACAGGGTTTGTGCTTGCCTGCTGTCACGACCGTGAGTGTCACCGTTACCGATGCGCAATCAGGCATCTCGCTCACAGCAAACAAGCCGAGAATGTATTTCAGGCGCTCCACTCCGAATGAAGTGTGGAGCAACACACAGTTTGCAGAAGGCGTGAATGCTTCAGGAAATACAAATAGCAGCGTATGGACATTCACGCTCACGTATTCCAATTACAGCATTACTCCCGCAGGCGGCAATGTCTTTGAATACTATTTTGTCGCGCAGGATTTGAACGGCACACCAAATGTGGGCTATTCGCAAAGCAACGGAATAGTGCCCTTGCACAGCCCTGATGTGGCGGGTTCAACTACGTTGACATTGCCAATAGGATATACATTTCCTGCATCTGGCACATATAGTTTTGGCTCACCACTTTCAGGAACTGTTACAGTTGGTTCAGGCGGCACTTATGCCACGTTCAACGGTGCAAGCGGATTGTTTGCAGCGATTAATACGAATGGTATTGGCAGTGATTTATTGGTGAATGTGAAAACGGGAACCATCGCTGAAGGCGCTACACTGACTCCGCTCACGGCAGTTACTTCTTACTGCGGAGGACCCTGGACAATCACCATTAAGCCGGAAGCGGGCGCAACGCCCACAGTAACTGGCAGCAATGCTGCTGCAATATTGCAGTTAAAAGGCGCAGATAATGTAACGATTGATGGGTCAAACACCGTTGGAGGCACAACAAGGGACATGACGATAGCCAGTACCAACGCTGGAACAGCGACAATAGTAGTTTGGATAACAAGCGCCAGCACTTCAGACGGGGCTATAAATATTACTATAAAAAATTGCAAGGTGACAGGCAACACGAATACCACCACGCTTGCAGGTATTCTTGCGGGAAGCTATTTAACAGTGGGTAATCCTGCAGAATCTTCGAACTCTACCCTGACGATTATCAACAATCTGGTGACGAAATGCGCTTATGGAATTAACGTAAACGGCAACGGCTCCAGCTATGATGCAGACTACAATATCAGCAACAATGTGCTGGGTTCAACTTCTGTTGCAGCCGATAAGATTAATCAGGGAGGTATCGGAATTGGCAACCTCCAGAATTTTACCGTGAGCAATAATCAAATACAAGGCGTTTCAACTGTTTTGGGAAATTATAGCTATGGAATTGAATTGTATCAAAACTTTTCAAACGGTACGATTTCAGGGAATACGATCAGCGACATTAAAAATACGGGAGGCGGAGCTTACGGATGTTATGGCATCGGTGTTTTAAGCAGTTCAACAAGCTCGAATGTTACTTTCTTCAACAATGTCATCTATGATGTGGCAGCTACAGGAGCGAGCGCGGGTTCACCTTCAGGCTTCAGTTCTTCGCCACTTTATCCTTTAAATGGTTATGGAATCTTTGTTTATCAGGGAGGTGGATATAATTTCTACTATAATTCGGTGTCATTAGTAACTAACCAAACACTTGCAATGAGTTTCACCGCACCGATGTATGTAACAAGTTTAGTAACTACCTCCAACTCTATTAATATCCGTAACAACATTTTCTCCAATACCCAAACGGTTGGTAGCAGCCGTTATGCTATTTATTCGAGCGCAGCATCATCCGTTTATGCGAATATTAACTATAACGATTATTGGCAAGGAACAGGAACGCTTGGCTTTATCGGAGCCGCAAACAGAACTACCATCGCTGCATGGAGGACAGGCACCGGACAAGACGCTCAATCTGTAAATGTGCTTCCTGGATTTATATCAGCTACCAATCTGCACTTGCAAGGCACATCAGGGCTTAACGCATTGGGCACCCCGATTTCAGGCATCACCACTGATATTGATGGCGACCCGCGCAGCGGCACTCCCGATATTGGCGCTGATGAATTTGCCGGGAATGTGCCTCCTGATTGCGCCAACATCACTTCTCCTGTGAATGGCAGCACAACCACCCCGCCTAATCTCACCCCTGTATTGTTGTGGCAAACTGCGTTGGGTGCAACAAGTTATGATGTGTATTTCAGCACATCCGCCACTCCGACTTTTGTAACAAACACAACAAGCCTTTCCTATGATGCGGGATGTTTGGAGCCGAATACAACTTACTACTGGCAAATCATTCCAAAGAATGGTTATGGCGATGCGACAGGCTGCGCTATTCAGTCGTTCACCACGATGGGGCAGCTTGCAATCTATATTCAGAACTTTGAAACGTGGTCGGAAGGAATGTTGTCACAGATTACGCCTCAGGATGGATGGTTGGCAAACACTACGGCTGACCAAAGCGGTGGTTTTGGTTATCGCAATGTGTGGTCTGTTCATAATGAAACAGGCGCTGTGAGCGGCAACTCTATGGGTGTGTCAGCATACTATATAAACGCGCCCGATGCAGGAGGTGGAGAGTTTACTTATTACAATGATGTAAATACAGACAGGTTTATTTACCGTCAAATCCCATCTACAGGATTCAAAGATATCACCGTGAATTTCAATTATACTGCCGGAGGTGAATGGTCAGGCTCAACAGGCATTGACAGGGGTTCAGTAATTTACAATCCGACAGGAGTTAATCCATCAAGCACAGCCAACTGGCTGGAAGACCCGGCACAGGGCGGCAATTTCGACAACAACCAATTTTTCAATCAGAGCACAGCGGCTGCGGAAGCAATCCTGTTGCCGACAGATGCTGACAATAATGCGAATCTGTATGTTGCGTTTCGCTGGACATCAAACAACAACGCTGTTGGCGCGGGTTCATTTGTAGTAGATGATATCGTTGTAGCAGGTTGCCCTGAAGGCGGAAATATCACTCCGCTCTCTTCTTCATTCACTGGCAGCGGCTCTGCAACGCTTACATTGAATAACACGCACTCATGTGCGAAACGCCAATGGCAGCAGGCGCCTGCTGCAACAGGTCCATGGACGGATATTTCTGGCGCAACTGGCACCACTTACAGCACCGGAACGGTAACCACCACCACCTATTACCGTTGTGAAATTTCCTTCGGAACATGCGCTGAATCATATCAAGCCACTCCGGCAGTAGTAACAATTACATCAAGCTGCACAGCGCAAACGCTTACTGCCCGAGCAAACGGCACGGCATCAAGCTTAACGATTTGCACGGCTGCATCAGTTACGCTTACGGCAAACCCAACAGGTGGCAGCAATTGCAGCGGCACGTTTGAATACGCGTGGGCGAATGGAACAAACTACTGGAACGGAACTGCGTTTGCATCAGCAACTGCGGTTTACAATGCATCTTATACCAGCATCAGCACAACACCTGCGGCAAACACTACTTATACTGCATTTGTAAAATGTTCTGCGGATGCGGCTTGTGTGGGCAACAGCGCGGTAGCGGTTATTGTGCTTTCAGCAACGGCAGCAGTTACTGCCGACATTGGCGCTCCGCCAAACGGCACATCGCACTACATTAACATCGGCTGGAATGCAGTAACAAATGCAACCGCTTATGATATTGAGTATTCCACCAACGGAAGTGCTTGGAATGCGCTTGCCACAAATCTTACAGACCCTGAGTATAGCCATAACACAGGCGACAATCCGAATGCGCCTTACTACTATCGTGTGCGGGCAACAAACGGAGGCACATCTTGCAGTTGGACAGAGATGACCACTCCGCGCTATACTGCTGCTGATGAACCAGTGCTGCCCGTTGTGAATGGCGCGACAAGCACCACGCTGAATGTTACACTGCAAGTTGAAACGCCTGTTGCAAATCCTGCAAATACCACCTATTCTATTTATGAAGATAACACAGGACTCTATGTGCAGGCAAACGGCACGATGGGAGCTACGGAAGTATTCCAGACTAAGGCAACATGGGGAACAAAAACCGTAACCGGGCTTTCAAACAATACACAGTATTGCTTCAATGCAGTTGCAAAAAACAATGATGGCGACACCCGTGGCGGTGCATCAGGAACGGCAACAGCGCAGCCGTTCAACGCATCTTCTGATTTAAATACTTCCTATTCTGCGCCTACAAACAAATGGTGGTCACCAGCATCCTGCACCACAGGCGGCTTGGTGTGGAACGGCTCCAACGGCTGCACAGGCGGTGCGGTGGGTTTCTCCGGTTCATTCAACAACTTCTATGGTTGTTTCCTGCGCACCCCAAGCACCAACTGCACCGGATTGAATACAGTAACCTTAACCTTTGATGTTTCCCATTCTTACTTCGCAGCGCAACCCGATGACCACATGCGCATTTACTATTGGGCAGATGGCGCATATCACAACGCGATTACTTCGCTCACAATAAATGGCTCTAACGCATACGCGAATTATGGAGCGAATGGTGAAGGATTTAATTACTCCGTAGCGAGAACTTGCGCAGAAGTGGAAGTGGTGTTTGACATTTCTGCAATCACCAACAAGTCGAGCATCCTGTTTTACATGGAGCCGAATTGCGGATACAACAACGGCAATGTGTTCTTTACATGGTTAGATAATCCCAAAGTAGATATAACGGTTGCTTTGGCTTGTGCTACAACTTCAACCTGCACCGCAGGCACGTGGACTGCAAACGATGCCACAGATAAAACCAACTGGTTTGATGCCGACAACTGGAGTTGCAACACAATTCCCATAGCAACCACAGATGTGGTGATTCCGACAAACCCGACTGGCGGCAATTATTTCCCAATGGTTACCCATGCTACATTAGATGCAGTAACCAAAAATCTTACGATTCAAACTGGCGCATCGGTTACTGTTAACTATAGCGTTACTGCAGGCGTACCCGATGGCGAATTGCAGGTAAACGGTGTGCTCACCAACAACAGCAGCACCACGAGCATGGGCAGTGGTTTCCTCACGCTCAAGGCGGGTTCATCCATTGCGGGAAATCTGCTTGTTGATTACCTGAAGATTGATGGTAACAGTTCGCTTTCGGCTTCTGCAAGTATTGGTGTGAAAAAAGAACTCGCGTTGTTGAGCGGCACATTTACTGTTCCCGCGAATGCAACACTCACGCTTGAGTCTGATATTAATGGAACAGGCTACATCAATGACTTTGATTTTTCTACTGCCGGACCTTACGGTACGCTCACAGGCAATGTAACGATTGAGCGTTACATCCCCACAACTGGCGGAGCGAATACCTTCCATTACATCGGTGGCGTAACGAGCGCAACGGCAGGCAGCAAGTGGAGCGATGATTTCAATATGAGTGTTACGGGCACCACCGGATTCATCACGCCTGGCAACTGCGACCCGGCAAATCCAACTACTGCGCAAGGCTCAAACTATGGCGGCTTCTTCAGCTACCATGAAAGCAATGTAACAAGTTGTTACCTCGCAGGCTGGAAGGTGGAAGATGTGAATTATACCATCGCACCCGGAAGAGGAATTGCAGCGCGTATTCCGAATGCCACAACAATTGAAGAAACAGGCGCATATCAAAAAGCGAACGTCACGCTTACAAACATGTCGAAGACTGCTACAAATGCGGTGGCATATTCGCAAGGCTACAATCTTGTTTCCAACCCTTACTTTGCTCCGATTGATTGGAGCGAAGTTGCAGCCGACAACACCGGAACGTGGGATGGAGCGGCTTATGTGTACAGCCCTGTTGGCGGCACGTATTCAGCTTACAACTTCCTTACAACTGCGCTTACGCTCAATACCAATCAGGCGTTCTTTGTGCGCGCGGCACCGTCAACTTCTCCATCTGCATCGCTCAGTTTCACATTCAATGCAGACACAAGAACGAAAGGAACGAACACCACTTTCTACAAGCAGCAACAAGGCTATGCGTATGGCTTAAACATCAACGTGCAATCAGGCAACGGCAAGAATGACAACACGCTGCTTGCATTTGATTCGCTCTTCACGGATGTGTTTGACAACGGGCTTGATGCAATGAAGTTGTATAATGATGTGGGTGTTCCTTCACTTTACACCAAGTCGGGTAGCGATATGCAGGCAATTCAGGCGTTGCCGCTGATTAGCGCAGCAACGCGCTCTGTTCCATTGAGCATTTTGATTACTACAAACAGTACACACACGTTTACATTCAACGGTATTGAAGATTTGCCGCAAACAACAATTGTTTGGTTGGAAGATTTAAAGACAGGAACGATTCAATACCTGAGGCAGAATAACGAGTATGCTTTCGCGGCAAATGTGGGTGATGATAAAGACAGGTTTATGCTGCACTTCACGCCTGAACTGCTGATTGCAACAACTACATCAGATTGCAGCGGCAACAACGGAACAATCACGCTTGACCAGCGCGGTGGTATTGAGTGGGCATTCCGGTTGAAAGATACAAACGATGCAGTGATTACCAGCGATGTGTTCAGCACAACGGAATTGATTAATCAATTGGCTCCGGGTACTTACACGCTCGACCTTACGCATCCTGCATCAGGCTATGCAACTACGATGACGATTATCGTAACCGGCTTGCAGCCTGTAACCGCTGCGCTTGATGCGCCTGTTACCGCAGTATTGGAAAACGAAACCTTCACTGTGGATGCGCAAACAACTGGCGCAACAACTTACACATGGCAGATGGGTGATGGAACTACATTCACCGATGTAACATCTGTGAACTATGCGTATGCAACTCCCGGAGCGTATGATATTATCTTCACGGCAAGCAACGATGGCTGCTCGGCTGTTTCAACGATTAAAGTGTCAGTGAGCAAACAGGATACAGTTTCAACCGGAGTTGGCTCGGTGGAAAGCGGCAACATCCGCATTTTTGAAAACAACGATGTGCTGTTTATTTCGCAAATAATGACGAAGCAGGATGTGGATGCACGAGTTACGGTGTATAATGCGCTTGGGCAAATCATCGCGCAGGCGGATGTGAAACAATTGGCGTACAAAGCGGTTTATCAAATGCCGGTGAGCGCGGCTGCGGGAATTTATTATGTGCATGTGGAACTTGCTGACGGAGAAAAGGCGTTGAAGAAAGTGTTGTTGGGCGAAGACAGATAAAATGTAAATAAAAGGAACAGGGTTGTTGAAGCGCAATCTTGTTCTTGTAGAAAAAGAATAACAAAAAATTAAAACAAAAGTCACAGGTAGTTTTTACTTTTGTGCCGAGTTAGCTTGCAAATGAACTCAAGGATTAAAATCATCACGAAATTTTCGATTCTCTTTTTGGGAATGCTGATGCCGTTGCTGGTATATGGGCAGGGCGGTCCCGGTCCGCCACCGCCACCGGCAGGTATTCCGCTGGATGTGATTTCAGGGCTGTTGCTTGGTGGCGCAGCGCTACTCGCAGGCAAAAAGTATTATCTTGAAAACGAAGCGGCATAAACAACCCGCTTCCTCTCTGTTTTGGAAGAGAACACTTCTTCAAAAAAAAGTTTACTGAGCGACAAGCAGACGAAAGACTTTCTGTTTTTTATCGGAAAACTCTTTTTCATTTGGCTGTCCTGGAAAGGATTCATTTGGCTGATTGGCGAAGAATCTGTTGCCATCAGCGAGCGGCATGTACCCGCGCTCAGCGCTCCCTGGGAAGTATTGAATGATTGGCTTCGCGCAACATTGCTGCACATCAGCGATGGCATTTTACATTTACTTGGTTATGAAACCCAGATGGTGAATGAATATATCCTGCGCATCGCGGGCTATGGCGGCATCTCGCTGGGCAATTATTGTTTGGGTTTTCAACTGATGTATTATTTCAGCCTGTTGTTTTTGGTTGCGCAGATTGCATGGAGCAAGCGCATCGCGGGAGTGGTGATTGGCATCCTGCTGATTCAAACGCTTAACGTATTCAGAATAATCGGCTTGATTCTGATTGATGTACACGCGCATGATTTCATGTTTCTCAGCCATGATTATTTGTTCAACATCGTTGTGGCGGCTGCGCTGCTTTTGTTTTATTGGTGGATGCTGCGGGAGAAGCACAAATCGAAAATCTCTCGCAGAGACGCAAAGCCGCAGAGTTAGAATTTCTTTGTAAACTGATTCAAAAACTGCTATGCTAAATTTGGTCTGAATTCGGAATTTATTTCTCTCTGCGCCTTTGCCCCGCACGTGCGGGGCGAAAATCACTCTACCCGAATCATCTTTCTGATCATTGAAGCATTCTCATCAGAAATTACGCGCACGCTATAAATTCCTTTTGCTAAATCAGGCAAGGTGATTTGCGTATGAAGCGTGTTGAAGAATTCTTTGCGGAGAATTTCTTTTCCCATAGCATCATACACGAGGATAGTGTTGATGCTGAGTTCCGATTGAATTACAATTACATCCTGAAACGGATTCGGATAAATGTGGATGCCCGCTGCGAACTGTTTGTCTATTCCTGTGCATTCATCAACTGTAATCACGGAAGTATGACTGCCGCTGCATCCGTTTGCATCGGTGTAATCATAAGTGATAGTGTGGTTTCCGACAGAAACATTTTTTGGAAAGAAACTGCCGTTGCTCACGCCATTGCCTGCATACACACCGCCCGCAGGGGAGCCGTCACTTAGCACAATCGGTTCATCATTATTGCAAAGCGGATTCAAGCTGAAATCAAACACAACAGAGGGTAGGGGATTTGCGGTGAACGCTTGTGTGCGCAACGAAGATGTGCCGCAACTATTTGTCGCGCTCACCGACACGCTGCCGCTGCTGTTGCCTACATTTACTGTGATAGATGTTGTTGTGGATGAACCTGTCCATCCCACAGGCAAAAACCAATTGTATGAATCTGCTCCGTTTACTGCTGCAATGGAAAGCGTGAGAGGACTTCCTGCGCACACGCTGTCGGGGCCGTTAATCGTGCCGGGAGTGGAAGGTGAAGATGCTGCGCTAATTAACAATGTTTGAGCGGAAGAACTGCCGCACGTATTATTCGCAGTAACAGAAATTGTTCCGCCCGCGCCATTGGTTGTTGCAGTGATTGTTTCAGTAGAGGATGAGCCTGTCCAGCCGTTGGGTAATGTCCATGTGTAGGATGTTGCGCCATTTACCGCGTCAATGCTATATGTTTCAGAGCCGCCACCACACACCGATGTGCTGCCGGAGATTGCAGCAGGTTGTGCAGCCAGTTGATTCACCGACACAGCAAAAGCGGAGGATGCAGTTCCTTGTCCACAGGTGTTGGAGGGCGTTACGGTAATATCGCCCGCTGTTGCGCTTCCGCTGAATGTAACTGTGATGGATGAAGTGCCATCGCCTGCTGAAATCACTGCGCCTGTCGGTAATGACCATGCGTATGAAGTTGCACCGCTCACCGCGCTCACGGAATAGGTAACACCGCTTTGTCCCTGGCAAACGGATGCGCTGCCGCTCACTGTTCCTGCTACGCCCGGTGCTATATTCACCGTGAGTGATGCTGCGTTGGAAGTTGGATTTCCTGAACACGAGCCTGTCACGTTGCAGCGATACAGATAACCGTTCATGCCCGAAGTAACTCCCGTAAGCGTGAGCGATGCTGTTGTTGCATTAGAATAAATTCCACCGTTTGAAACAGGATTCCAGTTGCCGCCTCCGTTGGTGCTTTCCTGCCAGAGATAGCTTGCCACCGAGCCGCCTGCAACGATACTGAATGTTGCATTTCCATTTACACAAGGAGTTTCATTTGATGGATGCGTTTGTATTGTTGCTGCTGTGCATGTTGTGGTGGAAAGACACGCAGTGGATGCGGCTTCGCTCAACACAGAAATATTATCGAGCTTCACGCTGAACACTTGCCCATCATTAAAACTGCAATTCGGTTCGAGATAAAAAAGAATGTTGCTGAGGTTGGATGATGTTGTTAAATCAAACGTGACATCCACATTCACGCAGGTGCGCAGTTCATCAAACTTCAGCCACAAGCCGTTTATATCGCTTACGCCTTTTTCCACGCCACCGATTTTAATGGAAGAGGCTTGCTTGAAGCCATTGTCCACCCACATATAAAAACGGATTGCATCGCTGTTGCTGGGCGAGGTAACGAGGTGTGAGGCGATGTAGGAATTTGATAAATCAAAATTGATAACGATGGAAGAATTACCCGTGCAGTTTTGTTGCGGTGTGCGCAGGAAGCAGCCGTAAAAATTATTGAAAGAACCACTAAAGCCAACGTATCCACCTGTGCATCCATTCGCAGCAGAGTAAGTAAGTCCGCCTGTTGTGCAACTCGAAGGCGACCAAAATCGGTTGGTTGGTCCTGAGCCGCTTTGTGTGCTGAAGTTGGCGTTTGTAGTAAAAGTTTCTGCGGTGGAAATGGGTGAGCCGCTTGCCGTGCGCACATCCCCGTCATTATTTTTCGCCTTTGCATAAAAGCAATAGTTGGTGGAAGCTGCAAGCCCCGTGATGTTCACCGTGCCCCATGTTGCCATCGTTTGAAAAACTTCGCTTGCGCCAAGTGTTCCGTTTGCCTGCACGTATTGGCTGGTAGTGCTGCAATAGATGGAATAAGTTGTAATGGATGGATTCGGGTCAGGCGATTCAGGAACAAGCGCGAGGCTCATGCCTGATGTGCCCGCGTTGGAAAGCTGCGGCACAGCAGGAGCATCACATGCGGTGTAAATCGGATATTGCGTGGCATTGGTATATGCGCTTGCAGTGCCGCTGATGGAGCGCACGCGATAGTATTGCGTGGCATTTCCCAATGCACCCGTATTGTGGTCATAGGTTGTGGATGCGCCCGTGTAGATATTCGCCCACGTGCTGCCGTTGGTTGAATTTTCCAATTCGTAAGAAGTAGCGCCACCGACAGCAGCCCAGGTAACGGTGAGGTGATGTGCTGCGCCATTGGCGGGTGTTCCGATAGCAGCGGTACACGAAGCAGGCTGCGCAATCGCTTTAGCCGCAAAGAGAAAAAGCGCTAGGCAGCAGCATGAAATAAGTTTGGCAACGGAGGTATTCATAACCGAAGGTTTAAGTGAAAATCAAATTTAGCATAACCTGTAGATTGGGAGTAGGAAGTACGCAGGGAGATAAATCGTTTAAAGTCCCGACCAACTTTAAACATTAAACCTCAGACGTTAAACTTTTCTTAGGGGTTAGTCTAAGTCCAAAATTATTTTTAAGTTCTCTCTAACCTTGTCAGCGGTGTCACTGTCCACTGTTCCGACTTTTTTTACAAGTCGTTTGTTGTCTATCGCTCTCACCTGGTCAATCATGATGTCGCATTCTTCTTTGATTCCAAATTTTGACTTCTTTAAATGAACTCTCAATATCTCGGAATCGGGATTTACGTTTGTCGTTATCGGGCAAACAATAGTTGAAGGGTGCTCCTTATTCAGTAAATCGGTCTGAACAACAATTACAGGTCTGATTTTTCCGGCTTCTGTCCCTATTCTTGGATTGAGGTCAGCAATCCAGATTTCAAATTGCTTAATCTTCATCATTCAATTTTTCAAACTCAGCAAGGATTTCCATTGAGTCTCTGGAAACGATTTTAGATTCCTTGCTCAACTGTTTTGACAGCAGTCTCCTCTTATGAAGACGATTGTAGAATTCGATAGCCTCATTGATATACCTGTTCCGGTTTTTTTTAACCCTTGTCACGATTTTTTCCGTCTCCTGAAAAATATCGTCCTCCAGTTTTAATGATAAATTTTTCATTGCATTCCCTTTGTTCAAAGGTATATACTTTTCTGATATACTCCTAATTTGTTTGGGCGCGCACCGGCATGAAAGTTTAAAATTCGCGCTGTAAACTTTAGACTCTTCTCCTAAGAAGATTTATACTAAACCAACTTAGCTTTCCGAAACTTGTCGAAGCGGAACGCTTGATAATTTAGCTATTCCCCTTGAAAAGTTTCGGAAAGCTGATTACCGATGGTATAGTTCACTCTGATAAATTGCGGACTGCGCTGCAAGCGGATGATAAAACTCTGATTTACGCTACCTGCCAGCCGAAGCGCTTTTTTATTTCTCAATTTTAAATGCTCTCATAATTTCTGTTTCAAGAGACTTCCAGTTCTGTATAAATAAAAGATAGTTAACCCCAAAACCAATTGCAAACCCAACGAATATTGCCCACCAAAAAGCAAAAATGGTTGCCACAGTTCCAAACGCACCACATAAAATAACAATCAAAAGTGGTTGGTAGAATGTTATACTAATAATTGTCTCACCAAATTTGTTTCTTATGACTTCTATATATGCTGAGGTACTTCTTCCCTCTTCAGGATTAGCTTCTCTGACATAAATTTTGGAATCTTTTATCTCATAATCGTACTGGCGAGAAGTAGCAAATGCAAGTTCCCGCCATGAGAGTTTCTTAGCGTATTTATGTTTTGTTTTTGCGATTTCGTGAATCTCAACCTCTGTTAATGTAGAGTCATACAAAATCGTCTTTGTTGGTTGCAAAAACTGAATTATAGCTGACCAAGAGTTTTTTGCAACTGGTATAATAAACTACAAATGATAGTTGACTGTTTAAAGGTTGCCGCTAACATTTCCGCAGACAATGAAAGGCGGGGAGGCGCGTGTGTTTCTCTCTCCCAACCGATGCACTGCAAGCGGATGTTAAACATCTAAGCTAAATTTCTTTTCTTATCTATCCAAGCCATCTTCAGCGAACCATCTCCTGAATTATTCAAATTACTCAGGGCAACCAAACATTCCGCACCCACATTTGTCTATTATGCGTGCAGAAAGGCTATTCGCTGCAAGCTAAATTGTGGTTGTCGCTTGCAGCTTGTGGCTGATTAAAAACCACTGTCGTCTGCTGACTTTCACCCGCAAATCATCCCCCTGTCCTGCGCTCGTTGCCCTCGCATCCCCTTTCGCCTGCACACAATGCCAACCCGCAAGGGGAACTTCCGAATCAGCGCATCGGCATATCAGCAAATTCATCAACTGTCGTCTGTGGTCTGTTGACTGTTGACTTTCATCAGCGCATCGGCACATTAGCAAATCACCGAATTATAGAATCACCGAATCAACCTCCGAATCCTTTTTTGCCCTAACTTTGACTTAAACAATAGCTGAACAATGGAAGACCCGAAGAATAAGCAGAATCAAATCAATATTGAATTATCAGAAGAAGTAGCGGAAGGCATTTATTCCAACCTGGCAATCATCACACATTCCAATGCGGAGTTTGTGGTTGACTTTGTGCGCGTGATGCCGGGGGTGCCCAAGGCGAAAGTGAAAACACGCATCCTCCTCACGCCTCAACATGCAAAGCGTTTGCTCGGAGCATTGGCTGACAATATCAAAAAGTTTGAAGCCATTCACGGTGAGATAAAAGATACAGGCGTGGTGCATGGCATCCCGATGAATTTTGGCGGACCGACCGCGCAGGCGTGATTCTGATTCGGTAATTTGTTGATTCGATAATTCGGTGATGTGCCAATGAAAGTCAACAGACCACAGACGACTGTTGATGAGGCATGTGCTGATTCAGAAGTCCCCCTTTAAGCGAATGCGAAGTCTGCCTGCGTATGACTTCGGCAGATAAAGGGGATGCGATAGCTTGAAGCGCTGGGCAGGGGGATGATATATCTTAGTAGAAAATTCTTTTGAAATAAACATACTGCAACCAATGAAAAATCTTTTAATCTCTGTCCTCTCTCTTCTATGCGCAAACGTATTCGCGCAAAACACCTTCACCACCATTTACAACACGCTTCAATCGAAATGCACCAGTTGCCATTCGGGAGGAAGTCCTGCCGGTGGGTTGAATCTGTCAGGCACTGAAACGCAGGTGTATAATGCCATCGTGGAGGTTGCGCCAACAAATGCCACTGCTGCTGCGAAGGGCGAAAAACTTATTGACAAAGGCTACCCCGAAAGAAGTTTTCTGCTGCGCAAAGTGGCGCACGGCTTGAGCGATGATTTGGCGCTCACCACAGGCGAAGGCAACGCTGAACCCAACGGACAAACAAAACTTGCCGACCAGGATATTGAATTAATCCGCCAGTGGATTATCATGGCTGCTCCGCAAACGGGCAACGTGGTGAATTATCAAACCTTAGTTGATTACTACACAGTTGGAGGCAGACCTAAGATTGCCCGACCTGCCGCGCCACCCGCTGGACAGGGCTACCAGATTCACTTTGGTCCGATATTCTGGGAAGGAGGTGAGGAAACGGAATACTTCAAGAAGTTTGACCCCAACTTTACCCAGAATATGGAGGTAAGCAAATTTGAGTTATATATGAACAGCGAATCGCATCACTTCATTTTGCGCAAGTTCCATCCGAATACGGAGCAGAACTATAGTGATGGATTATTGCCCTTCACTGTTTCAGCATTTAGCGATGACAAAGATTTTATAAATGCGTGGCAAATAAGCACCGACCTTGAATTGCCCATCGGCACCGGTTTCTTCTGGGACCAAAACACCGTGCTTGATTTAAATTTTCACATGAAGAATTATCATGCCAATGAAATATTGCCCGGAGAATTTTATTTCAATGTATGGACCAAACCGCGCAGCGGAACCACTGTTGAAATGCAGGCAGAACTCATTCCATACCCTGCTATTTTTATTCAGAATAATAATCAGCCTGTTACTTTTTCAGATAATGTTACACGCGGCAGTCAAACCTGGAATATCTGGATGCTCTCCTCACACACGCATAAATATGGGATTGACTATGATATTTTCCAACGAAATTCCAACGGCTCGCAGGGAACAAAACTTTACGAGGGATTCTATGATTTTGACTACACGTTCAATCAGGGTTTTTATGACTGGTCGCATCCGCCTGTGAAAAGGTTCAGTCCAATGATTCCGGTGAATATGAGCAATGGCTTGATTCACAAAGCCACATACAAGAACAACGGTTCAAACTTAGTGACGTGGGGATTCACGACTGATGGTGAAATGATGCTAATCTATGTGCAATACACCACGCAGAGCGTTGCCTACGAGCCGCCCGTAAGCGTGAGTGGAAATAATCCCTGCAACCCCGTGCAATTGAGCACTGACGGAGGATTATCTGCTTACCTCTGGTCGAATGGAGAAACAACACAAACGGTGAATATTTCAACTCCCGGCACTTACAGCGTTACCGTTACCGATGGCAGCGGCAACACTTATACTTCCGACCCTGTGAGCGTGAATGTAAATCCGGCATCGGTTGATTTGGATGACGCAGCAGCTTGTCAGGGCGACAACGTCACGCTTGATGCGGGCAGTTCTGCAACGAGCTACGAATGGTCAACAGGAGCTACTTCGCAAACAATCAATGCGACAGCAAGCGGCAGCTATGCGGTAACAGTTACGAATGCTGACGGATGCACTGCAACTGATTTTGCAAATATTACAGTGAATCAAATGCCGGTTGTAAATATTTCTGACGTAAGCATTTGCACAGGCAGCTCAGCAACATTTGATGCAGGCAATGCAGGCGCAAGTTATTTATGGACAACAGGCGAAACAACGCAATCCATCACGGTGAGCCAGCAGGGAAATTATGGAGTAACTGTTACCAATAATGGTTGCGCAAGTTCAGATGCCGCAAGCCTTACCACAGGAACAAACCTCGTGTTCGACTTGCAGGATAAAAACCTCTGCGATGGAGCGGATGTTATTTTAGATGCAGGTTTCCCCGGCTCATCATATTTGTGGTCAAATGGCGAAACGACACAAGCAATCACTGTTACGACCGGTGGCGCATTCAGCGTAACAGTAACTGACCAAACAGGTTGCGATGGCACCGATAATGCAACAGTAACCGTAGTGCAAAATCCCGTTGCTGATGCGGGTGATGATAAAATGCTTTGCCCCGGAGGTACAGTTGACCTCACCGCAACAGGCGGAACTTCCTATACATGGTCATCAGGGCAAGTGGGCAGCACAATTACCGTGAGCGCTGAAGGAAGCTACAATGTAACTGTGACTGACGGAAACGGATGCTTCGCTACCGATAAAACCGATGTGGAAGAATCTTTGATTTTAACCGGAAGTATTTCCGGTTCTGCCGATGTGTTGGAATACAGCGCTGTTCCTTACTCTGTAAACGACAACTCCGGCTCCACTTATCAATGGACAGTTTCAAACGGAACGATAGCAAGCGGTCAGGGAAATGTTTCCGTTGAAATAACCTGGGGCACAACAGGAACGGGCACATTGGAAGTGATAGAAACAAACGCGGATGGTTGCGATGGAGCCAAAGTTTCGCTGAATGTGAATGTTGGCCCAACGGCAATCGGAAATATCTTTACGGAAGAAGTAGCTGTTTATCCTAATCCGTTCACTGAAACATCGCGCATCGTTTTCCCATCGGAAATCAGAAACGCTACGCTCACCATCCGAGATGTTGCGGGCAAAGTTGTATTCTTCAATCCGTCAGTAAGCGGAACAGAAATCACCATCGGCAGAGAGGGCTTTTCCAGCGGATTGTACTTTGCCGAAGTGCGTGGCGAAAAGATATTCATTGGGAAAATGATTGTTCGGGATTAATAAGCTGTACTACACTTGCTCTGTGGCGCTTTGCGGGTTGGCTTCTCCCCTTGTAGGCGAAACACAGAGAGGTAATCATATAAGAACAATTACCCACTTTCTACTGCAAGAAGTCTTTGTTAAATTTGCCGCGTTAAACTAATCGGGGTGTTGTCCCGCGTTGCGGGATAAAGGTATGGAGATGTTGGGGTTCATTAGTTTTGTATTAAATCGGGGTGTGGCGCAGCTGGCTAGCGTACCAGCATGGGGTGCTGGGGGTCGTGGGTTCGAATCCCGCCACCCCGACTTAAATTAAAAGGTGGTTGTTTAGGCAACCGCCTTTTTTTATTCTTAAAACGCAACACGAATTATTCTTCTCTGCGTCTTTGCTTCTTTGCGTGAAAATCTGAAACTCAATTTCCCTTTAGAATGTTTTGGGAGTAATTTTATCACTCAAAAAAAAACTTCCCATGAAAATCTTAAATGCTATCGGTCTTGATATGTCAAAATCAAAAGACCTCGCGAAAAAGCTTAATGTGCTGCTTGCTAATTATTCTGTTTTTTATCAAAACACACGCGGCTACCACTGGAATATCAAAGGCGAAAAATTCTTTGAACTGCATTTGAAGTTTGAGGAACTCTATAATAATCTGTTTCTCAAAATTGATGAAGTAGCAGAGCGCATTCTCACATTAGGATATATCCCTGCGCACAATTACAGCGAATATGTGAAGCACTCCCTCATCGCTGAAAGCAATCAGGTTTCTGACGGCAACAAAGCGGTTGGGGAAATTCTTGATGCGTTGAAAACCCTTATTCTCAAACAACGTGAATTGCTGATTCTCTCCGCTGACATCAATGACGAAGGTACGAATGCGCTGATGAGCGACTACATCCGCGAGCAGGAAAAACTCGTGTGGATGTATTCCGCTTTCTTGAAGAAGTAAGTGTTATCGTCATTCCGGGCGGAGGCTTTGCTAAGCAAAGAATCTCCTTCTAATAATAAGTGTGAGATATTTCGCTGCGCTCAATATGACGGATTGAAAACATTTCCCCTCACTACACAACCTGCTTGTTAATAAAGAAGTCGCTTTCCTGACTTGTGAAGGATAACATTGAGTATATCCAATAAACACAATCAGGAATGGCAAGACTTCTTTTTTTTCTCCCCGCTGTAATTTTTACGCTTGCTGCTTTTGCGCAAAATGCTCAAAGCGCAGGAAATGATGTTGTGCGCTCGGTGATTACCGATAAAAGCGGCATCACGATTGAAACGCGCATCGTGCTTGAGAAAGCGGGCGAGCAGGCGAAAATCACTTTCTTGCAGGAAACCGAAAACGGTTTCATTTTCAAAAATGTAAACTGGACGGGCAGTGTTTTATTGTATCTCGAAAATGGCGCAACGATTCATCTGGAAGACAGCAACATGAAAAGGCAGGCAGTTCAATTAGGCGGTTACATTGGCGGGTATTATGTGCCGAATCGCTATGAGCGTTATGCGAGTTATATTTTGTCAACTGAAGAATGCGCTTTGCTGCGCCAGTCTTCCATCAAGCGCGTTGAATATTATCTTGACGACAATTACAACAAACACGCGCACTCTCTCGAATTGCAAGACCAAAATCAATTTCTCAAAGCGCAGTTGACTGCAATCGGGATGTGATTATTCAAAGCTGAGGTACGGTTCTATTTTTCCAAGCAGCGTTTCATCCAGCGTGTAAATTTTCTTCATGTCATCAATGTTTGTGAATGCGCCATGCTGCTGTCGGTAATTGCAAATCGTCTTTGCGATATTGTTCCAGAAGTAAGGATGCTTTTCCAACTCTTCTTTCGTGATAGTGTTGATTGGAATTTTTGCCACTATTGTTGAATCAACCAACAGCGAAGTTTTTATGCTTTCAAACCAAACGCTGTCCATACCATAGACTTCCATCATCTGATTCACATTTACAAATCCGCCCAGCCTGTTCCGGTATTTAATGATGCGTTTTGACAACACCGGACCAATTCCCTTCACGGTAACAAGCAATGCGCTGTCGGCAGAATTGAGTTCAACCTTTCGCTGTTCATACTTTGGTTTCTCCTTTCTTTCAGGATAAGCGGTTTTCCATTCATGCTTCTCTTTCGGCTTGTAAACAGATTTTTCAAGAGGATTCATCACATCTTTTTCTTCAGCCGCGATATGGATGTAGGATTCAAGTTGCTCATACTTTGCTGTGTCGAATCCATAAATTTTCAGCAATTCGTCTTTTTCGAAAAAATGCCCGCCCTTGTTGCGATAGTTGAGAATGGTGCGAATTGTTTTTTCTGTTACTCCTAAATTTTTCCAACCTTCTTCGTCCAGTTCGTTCGGGTCAAAATCGAAAAGCGTGAAAGCGGTTGTGTCACGTTGTTTTGCCGCTTCTGCAACAGCATTCGATGGACTTTCAAACTCGGCTATCTCTTTTTGAAACGCGCTGAAATCAATTTCATCGTGTTTGAAAAAAAATGGAATGAAGTAGGGGACGATAAGCAAAATGACAATGAGCAGCAGCAACACAAGAATTCCGTTTCGCTGGGTGCGGGTGAAGGAAAAATATTCCCGGAGAAAATTGCGCATCGCAGGGGTATGATGAACTGTTAAGGTATAAAATAAACGGCATGTTGCGAAATGAAGAAGACAAAAAGTGATTTTTGCCGAAAGCATTAACTTAGCGCCTCACATTCTTCACTAAAAACCAATTTATGGCAGGCGAAAAAGTAACCATCAAAAACGGCAAGCTGCAGGTTCCTGATAATCCCATTATTCCCTTTATCGAAGGCGATGGCACCGGTCCTGATATCTGGGCGGCATCCGTGCGTGTGCTGGATGCAGCGGTGGAAAAGGCTTATGGCGGAAAAAGGAAAATAGAATGGATGGAAGTATATGCCGGTGAAAAGGCGTTTAATTTAACGGGCAACTGGCTTCCTGATGCAACTGTTGAAGCGATTGATAAATACCTTATCGCCATCAAAGGTCCGCTCACTACGCCCATTGGCGGGGGCATCCGTTCGCTGAATGTTGCGTTGCGCCAGAAGTTGGATTTGTATGCTTGTGTTCGCCCCGTGCATTATTTTAATAATGTGCCCTCCCCCATGAAGCATCCTGAACACATTGACATGGTGGTGTATCGTGAAAACACAGAAGATATTTACGCAGGCATCGAATGGAATGCAGGCACTCCCGAAGCAAAGAAAATGGTTGACTTCCTCCAAAATGAAATGGGCGTGAACAGCATCCGTTTTCCAAAGACATCTTCCATCGGCATCAAGCCTGTTTCAAAAGAAGGCTCGGAAAGACTGATTCGCTCTGCGATTGATTATGCCGTGAAGAATAAGAAACCTTCGATGACGCTTGTGCATAAGGGCAACATCATGAAATATACCGAAGGTATGTTTAAGAAGTGGGGCTATGATTTGGCAGAGCGCGAGTTTGGCGACAAAGTATTTACGTGGCAGCGCTATGATGCCATCGTGCAGGAAAAAGGCGCAGAGGCTGCAAACAAAGCGATGAAAGAAGCCGAAGCTGAGGGAAAAGTGATTATCAAAGATTCCATTGCCGATGCCTTCCTCCAGCAAATTCAATTACGCCCGCAGGAATATTCGGTGATTGCCACGCTCAACCTCAATGGCGATTATATCTCTGATGCGCTTGCCGCAGGCGTTGGTGGAATTGGAATTGCACCGGGCGCAAATATCAACTATGAAAATGGCGCAGCGATTTTTGAAGCTACGCACGGCACGGCTCCAAAATATGCCGGTCTTGATAAAGTAAATCCAAGTTCAGTGATTCTTTCAGGCGCGATGATGTTTGAATATTTCGGATGGACGGAAGCAAACGACCTCATCATTAAAGGGCTTGAAACTGCGTTTGGCAACAAGCGCGTTACCTATGATTTTCACCGCCTGATGGAAGGCGCTACGTTGCTGAAATGCTCGGAGTTCGGCACGGAAGTGATTAATAGTATGGGTTTGGTGGAAGCTTAAATCCGCCAATGCTTACTGACAGCGACAGGGCAACACGCATTTAAATTTTTCAGGCTGTTTTGCATAGCCGTTGGCTTCAGTCAACGGAATGAGGAAACAAAGAGAACGGGCTTTAGCCAAATTCTTCTTGATTTTGTCTAAAGCCCTTTTGTTTCGAGCATTTATATCCGTTGGCTGAAGCCAACGGCAATGGAAACCCTTGAATATCAATATGATTTAAATGCGTGTTGCGCTGCTACTTTTCTTTTTGATTCTGCTCGTTTTTCACAACGCGCGTTGCTTATTTTTGAACCAATGATTTCGCAACGCTCCGTCAGTCTTATTATGGAAACCGCTTCCATCACCGAAGTGGTGGGCGAATATGTAAAGCTGAAGAAACGCGGAGCGAATTATCTGGGGCTGTGCCCGTTTCACAACGAGAAAACGCCCTCGTTCACCGTGTCGGCTGCGAAAGGTTTTTATCATTGCTTCGGCTGCGGTAAGGGCGGCAACGCGGTGAATTTTCTGATGGAACACGACCATTTTTCCTACCCGGAAGCACTCCGGCATCTCGCGGAAAAATATCATATCGAAATTGAGGAAACGAAAACGGAAAAGCCCGAAGACCGCGCGGAAGAAAACCTGAAAGAGAGCATTCTCATTGCAAACGGCTTTGCGCAAAATTTTTATGCGGAAACATTATTAAATACCGAAGAGGGCATTGCCATCGGCATCAGCTATTTCAAAGAAAGAGGATTCAGGGAAGACACGCTGAAAAAATTCCAGCTTGGATTTTCCCCCAATGCAGAAGCGGCTTTTTACAAAGAAGCGATTGCAAAAGGCTACAACGAAGAAATACTCGCAGCCGCAGGATTAATCACCGAAAAAGACGGCAGGAAAAAAGATTTCTTCCGCGAGCGCGTGTTGTTTCCTATTCACAATTTTTCGGGAAAAGTAATCGGTTTTGGCGGACGCACACTCAAGAGCGATAAGAATATTCCGAAATATAAAAACTCGGCTCAAACTGCCGTGTATGACAAGAGCAAATCGCTCTATGGAATTTTCTTCGCAAAGAATACCATCCGCAAGCTCGATGAATGTATTCTTGTGGAAGGCTATACGGATGTGATTTCACTGAGTCAGGCGGGCATTGAAAATGTAGTTTCCTCGTCAGGCACTTCACTCACCACCGAACAGGCAAAGCTGATTAAGCGGCTCACCAACAACATCGTGCTACTTTACGATGGCGACCAGGCGGGATTGAAAGCTGCATTGCGCGGAATAGATATTTTGCTGGAAGAAGATTTGAATGTGCGCGTGGTGGCGCTGCCCGAGCCGGAAGACCCTGATTCATTCGTGAAAACAAATGGCGCAGCCGCCTTGCGGGAATACATCACAAAAAACGTCAGCGATTTTATTCTTTTCAAAACAAAACTGCTGCTGCGCGATGCGGGCAGCGACCCGTTTAAAAAAGCAGAAGTCATCAAAGACATCGTTGCTTCCATTTCGATTATTCCCGATGCAATTAAGCGCTCGGTGTTTCTCAAAGAATGCAGCAACCTGCTTTCCATAGATGAAAATGTTTTAATTAGCGAAACAAACAAACTCACGCGCTCGCGTTTTTCACGCGAGGCAAATGTGCCGAGGCGCGATGCGGAACTGATTAGCCCCAACCCTGAAATTGCGCAGGAGCAGCGCAAGGCTGATACTCAAAACACCTATGACATTCAGGAGCGCGACATCATCCGCCTGCTGTTGGAATATGGAACAACAAAAAAAGAAGGCGAGCAAACAAGCATTCTAATTCCTGCAGCAGAAATTGTGCAGGCAATCGTGCAGGACTTCAAAGACATTCCGCTGGAAAACGCAACATGCAATCTTATCCTGCATGAATTCACCGAAGCGCTGAACAAGAATGCGATGCCGGAAGAAATGCATTTCATTAATCACACGGATAAATCTGTCAGCGAGCTTGCGATTGATGTGCTGCTCTCGCCTTATGAAATCAGCCACAACTGGCTTGACAAGCATGGCATTGCAGTAGCAGATAAACGTTTTTATTATAGGCAAGATATTAAAAGTTCAATGTCGCGCTTCAAGTTGAAGCGGCTAAAAAAAATGGAAGGCGAATATCTTGAGCGCATCAAAACTTCGCAAGATGAAAAAGAAATTGCGAAGAACCAGTCCTTCATCAAGCGTCTGCGCGCCATGCGTATGGATTTAGCGAAAGACACGGGCACGGTGATTCCGGGTTAAATAAAAAGAGTTAGCGGCAACTCTTGACGACAGTGCTACCTTGAAACTAACTGCAAGAAATAAACGACAATAAGACATGATTCAATCAATAGAAACAGGAAGAAAAGAGGATGGCAACCGTTCAATAGCGGACAAAATAATCAAGCGACTACACGACATTGAAATGACCGTGGAGAACAATCACGGACGGTGGGCATGGGAGTTGTTACAAAACGCAAAGGACAGCGTTGCGGACAACGACAGAAAAGTTTCAGTAGAAATAGAATTGAGTAAGGACAGTGTCGTTTTTTAGACATAATGGAACACACTTTACGGAGAAAGATATTAGAGGGCTGATAAATCAGATTTCATCCAAAGAAGTTGAAGAAGGACAGGTCAGGTTTGCCGAAAACTCCAATCTTCCCCGACTTGCAAGTGGATTTGAGCGAGGTATTCAAAAATTTAGGCGAATAATTTTTTTTCGGCACGAGTAAAAAATATCCGCATTTCAAATGCTTGTTTTTAAGAACGCGTGATTATTCATTTCCGTCAATTGCGTAGCAGTTCCTGTCCGAACTTCTTACTTTGGTACCCGAAAGCCTTTGTCGCATTGCGTCAGGGCGGCTTTCATTTCATCTCAAAAAATTCCTTTTTATGAAAAAAATGCTGTGGCTGCTGCCGCTGTTTTTCTGGTGCGGGTTGTTATTCGCCCAAACCCCTGCGCAAAGTTTTGTTATCGTGAACTCCGGCTCGGTGCGCAATATTCAGGCGTACATTGCCGCGCTCAATGGAAACGACATTGACAAGTACCGCCACATAGACCAGCGAACTACAATGCTTTTTCAGGAAGGCGTTGAAGTGAAACTGCTTTCTGCAACCGAAATGCAGGCGTTGGGATTGCCTGTTGACCTCAGTGCGGTAAATACCACAGCGGTTGACCGTATGCGTCATTCGCAATTCAAACTACATGAATCAGGAAGAATACTTGAATTAGTAACACCAGTAAAGAAAGGACAATGAGAACCACAACCCAACTCCGCAAATTATTTACGGCATGTATGCTTGGCGTATTCGCCATGCTGTCATTTACATCCAGCGCACAATGCCCGGATGCTACAATCACAATTGAAATTTTCACAGACAATTACCCCGAAGATATTAATTGGGAGTTGGTTGACCAGAATACCGGAGCGACTATCGGTGGAGATGACCTCTCTATCAGCGGAGCGCCCAATACGCTTTATACATGGAACTCCTGCGTGAGCGCAACCGGATGTTATGATTTTTATATCTTCGATTTATTTGGCGATGGGATTTGCTGCGCGGAGGGTTTTGGATATTACAACGTGTATTTCAATGGCGTACTTGAAGCTACAGGCGGCTCCTATCTTGATGGAGAAACAGTAGCAAGCATTGGCGGTTGCAGCGCAGGCGGATGTCCTGAAGGAACAATGGTGTTGCAGATTCAAACAGATAATTATCCAACGGAAACAGAATGGCAATTAATAGATACTACAACTGGCGCTATCGTAGCATCTGATGATTTGGCTGTGGGTGGAACAGCGAACACGCTTTATACTTGGAATATCTGTGTGAGCAACAACGGCTGTTATGAATTTATTATTTCTGATGGCGCAGGCGATGGCATCTGCTGCGGATTCGGAAACGGTTTTTACAATCTCACGCTCAATGGAAACATCATTAAAACAGGCGGCTCATTTGCTTTTTCTGAAACAACCAACTTCGGTTCATGCCAGTCATCGGGCGGATGCGGCACTTGTCAGTCAAGTACTCCTCCATTAAATGATGCGTGTTCTGGTGCTACAAATTTGGGTATCCTGAATGCTCCTTTTGCATGTCCGATCGGTTTAGGAAGTGCGCAAACATTCAGCGGCACTACGCTCTGTGCAACTGCTGAATTTCCATACGGCTACATTATTGGTTGTCAAACGGGCGGTGATATGTCTGCTCCTGCTGCTGATGTGTGGTATCGTTTCCAAATCACCGGAACTGAATTGCAGGTGCAGGTCAATAGCGCGATGCGTGGCGTAAGTGTTGGCTTGTGGCAAGATGCCGGCTCGGGATGCATCGGTTTAGTGGCAAGAAACTGCGCGGAAACAACATTGGGCGGAAACCTGAACACAACTTTTACTGCATTGAACCCCGGAATTTATTATTTGCAAATCAGCGGCTTGGATACGCTCGACCAGTGTGACTTCACACTTGCGCTCACGAATAATGAAGATTGCGATGCGTGTATTCAGCAAAACAATTTAACTGCTTCGCCTGCGCCTGTAAACGGACGCTTCCAAGCGGGAACGACAGTTACATTCACCTATACAATTATAGATTACAATCAAACTTCGGTAAACTGGATTCATGGCATTGTGCCGCGCTTTGGCGCAGGTTGGGATTTATCAACCTTGACAGGGCAAATTCCTCCACAATCTTGTGATGCTGACGGAAGCTGGGGTTGGTATAACCAAGTAATTACCGGAACTGCTTTCGGTGTTTCTGACGGTCCCGGATTCTTTTTTGAATCTTCTTTGGGATGCTCATTTATTTGTGACCCGAATAATCCGGGTGATAATTATGGCGATGAAGGCGTGAGCATTTTCTGTCCGCTTACATTCCAATGGACGATTACTACAACGGCATCTTGCCCTCCGGGACAAAACGGAGATGACCTCGGAATTGAAATTTTCAACTACGGTGATTCTGAAACAGGAAGCTGGACGCAGTTGGCTTGTCAAAGCGACCCGAACTATAATTTCTTCGCACGCCTTTTCTGCTGCGACAGCAGCGACATCACGGTGCAGAATATCAGTTGCAGCGGTGGCAACACCGGAAGCATCACTGTGCAGGGTAACGGCATTGCTCCGTATGATTATGAATTGTTAAATCAGAATGGAGTTGTTATTCAATCGTCATTGAGCGATGCAGACAATCACACCTTTGCAGGTTTGTCACCAGGAACATATACAGTGAGAACTTTAGACGAAAATAATTGCACGGATGTACAGGTAATTCAACTCACTTCAGGCGCACCCCTCCTTGTCATAGGCGTTGTAACAAATGTTTCCTGCAATGGCGGCAGCGATGGCGCAATTGATATTTCTGTTGCTGGCGGCAGTGCTCCCTACACCTATGATTGGAATGGCGTGAGCGGAGAAGACCGCACAAATCTGACTGCAGGTTCTTATACCGTTCAAGTATTTGATGTAAACCAATGCGCAGGCACAGCTACGTTTGTGGTGAGTGAACCCGCACCGATTGCAAACACAATCGTTCCCGTGCAGATTTGCGAAGGACAGAGCTATTTCGCAGGCGGCAGTTTCCAGACAGAATCAGGAACTTACTTTGATAACCTCGTTACTCTTGCCGGATGCGACAGTGTAGTTGAAACGCAACTCACAGTTTCATCTGTAATTCTTGCACAGGTGAATGTTTCCATCTGCGATGGTGAAAGCTATTTTGCCGGTGGTGCTGACCAAACAGAATCAGGACTGTACGATGACAGTTTACAAACTTCTGACGGTTGCGACAGCATCGTGGAAACACAACTGAATGTATTGCCAAATGCGTTTACACAACTTGCAGTTTCTATTTGCGATGGTCAGAGCTATTTCACAGGCGGTGACTTCCAAACAGAATCAGGAATTTATTTTGATACTTACACATCTGCAAATGGTTGTGACAGCACAGTGGAAACAACCCTTACGGTATTAGCAGGATTCATTGAAAATCAATCCGCATTTATCTGTGATGGCGACAGCCTTTTTGTAGGCGGTGCGTTCCAAACGGAGTCAGGAATTTATTTTGATTCGCTTCTTTCAACAGGCGGTTGCGACAGCGTGGTTATCACGGAACTTACTGTTGGAACTGTTGTGGTTGAAAACGCAACTGCTTCTATTTGCGCAGGCGACAGCTTGTTTGTAGGTGGCGCGTTCCAAACTGAATCAGGAATTTATGCGGATTCATTCCAGACTGCTTCCGGTTGCGACAGCGTGTTGCTTACTGAATTGACAGTGCTGTCAACAGCATCGGCAACAGTCGCTGTTTCCATTTGCGATGGTGAAAGTTTCTTTGTTGGCGGAGCAGACCAAACAACATCGGGAACTTACACAGACACTTATACTTCTGCAAATGGTTGCGATAGCATCGTGACTACTGAGCTTACAGTATTACCGCTTGCTTCAAGCACTGTGGCAGTTTCCATTTGCGATGGTGAAAGTTTCTTTGTTGGCGGAGCAGACCAAACAACATCGGGAACTTACACAGACACTTATACTTCTGCAAATGGTTGCGATAGCATGGTGACAACTGAGCTTACAGTATTACCGCTTGCTTCAAGCACTGTGGCAGTTTCCATTTGCGATGGTGAAAGTTTCTTTGTTGGTGGCACAGACCAAACAACATCAGGAACTTACACCGATACTTATACAGCAGCCAATGGTTGTGATAGCGTTGTCACAACTGAATTAACAGTGTTGCCGAATGCTTCATCAAATGTTACTGTTTCGATTTGTGATGGCGACAGCTATTTCGTAGGCGGTGCTGACCAAACAGAAAAAGGAACATACTTCGACACGCTCTTAGCGGCAAATGGTTGTGATAGCGTTGTGATTACCGAGTTGGATGTATTGCCAAATTCATTCACCACGTTGCAGGTTTCGATTTGCGCAGGCGATAGCTACTTTGTTGGTGGCGCTGACCAAACAGAAGCAGGCACCTACTTCGACACATTTGTTGCTGCAAACGGTTGTGATAGCATTGTTGCAACTGATTTATTCCTCATTGCTCCCACACAAGGATTTACTTCAGCTTCAATTTGTGAAGGCGACAGCTACTTTGTTGGGGGTGCAGACCAAACAGAAGCAGGATTTTATACGGATACTTTAGTTGGCGCAAACGGTTGCGACAGCATTCTCACTACGCAACTCACTGTGATTCCCCCTTCAGGCGGCAACACACAGGCTTCTATTTGTGAAGGCGAATCGTATTTTGTTGGTGGAGCAGACCAGACTGAATCAGGATTTTATTTTGACACGCTCGTTGGAGCAAATGGCTGCGATAGCATTCTCGTTACCGAGTTGATTGTAATTGAGCCTGTATTTGGAAACGCTGTTGTTTCTATTTGCAATGGTGATTCTTACTTTGTTGGTGGCGCTGACCAAACGCAGCCCGGTTTTTATGTAGATGTTTTCACTGCTGCAAGCGGCTGTGATTCGATTGTAACAACACAACTCATCGTGTTGCCGAATCCTTCCTTCACACAAAACATTTCTGTGTGCGCAGGTGAAGGCGTGTTTGCAGGCGGTGCATTCCAGACAACTTCAGGAACTTATACGGATACATATACTGCATCAAACGGTTGCGACAGCGTTGTGACAACCGTGTTGACTGTTGGTGAAGAATTGGATATCAACTTTGATGTAAACGAAGTAAGCTGCTGCACAGGCAATGGTTCCGGCAATCCGGGAACACAGCCTTGCGCGTTTGATATTACCGGCTTAGCGCATGGAACACACGTTGACAGTTTGTTTATCGCAAGTGGAACTACGGTTGTTGCAATTCCAAACTCAGGCGGCAGACCGGATGCAGTGATTTACAACACAAATGGGAACTGGTCGGAAGATATAGACTTGAATTCAAACGCAGGCAATGTGATTATTATTAATGAAAATCCAAACAACAATGATGGCGATGGAACAGGTCCTGATGATAATGGAAGTGGCGGCACACTGAGATTCTTATTCAGCGATGTTGTTACGGTTGTTTCATTTGTTGCCGTTGACGTGGACAAGACAGGCGCTATTGCAAATGCGTATGACGCATCAAACAACTTGATTGCTGCTGTTGCAATTCCACAGGGAGCGGATGGTTCTGTGCAAACAATTTCTGTAAATGCTCCCGGCACAAAACGCTTTGATATTATCTATCGTGATTCGGGCGGATTCAGACTGAATTTGGAATGTTCTCAAAATTGCGAACAGGATTTGAGCGGCTATGCGCATGGAGAAATCGTGACCGGTCAGGAAATTGCTCCGGGCGTAACGGTGACAGGTATTTCAAACACGCCTGCTACATCGCCCAATGCCGTTGCGATTTTCAATTCAAATGTTTCCAATTCGCTTGACCCTGATTTGGAAGTAGGAGTAGGCAACCTCTTGATTTTACCGCAGAACAGCACGGACAACAATGGCGATGGAAACATTGATAATCCGAGCGATGGAAACAATGGCGGAAAAATGATTTTCACATTTGATCAGGACAGAACGGTTTACTCGCTTACGCTGGTGGACAACGACAGAAATAACGGAACAGTGAAAGCGTATGATGCAAACAACAACTTGTTGTTGAATGTCGGTACGCCCAGTCTCGGACCTTCTACAATTCAACTTGTAAGCCTGAATGTTTCCGGTGTGCGTAAACTTGAAGTGAGTTACTGGGATTCACGCGGAGTTACGGATTTGGTGCTGGATTGTCTTGATGATGAGCCTTGCTGCGATGGAAATGCAACTGCAAATGTTACAGGTGGTTTCCCGCCTTATCAATTTGCATGGAGCACAGGCGCAACTGCATCTTACTCCGGTGACAGCCTCTGCGTTGGAACATACACTGTTACAGTGACGGATGCTTTGGGTTGTTCAACAACGGAATCTGTTTCACTTGTTACTGCAACTGTAACAACTCAATCGCTTACAATTTGTGATGGCGAAAGCATTCTGCTCGAAGGCGCATTGCAAACAAAGTCTGGTTTCTACTATGACACGCTTGGCGTGAATGACGGCTGCTTTGAAATTCTGAAAACAGAACTTATTGTTCTGCCTGCCAGCAGCGCAACCGCGCAGGTTTCTATCTGCGAAGGACAAAGCTACTTTGCCGGTGGAGCCAACCAGACTGAATCAGGAACTTATGTTGATGTGTTTACTGCCGCAAATGGCTGCGACAGCACGCTAACAACTGAATTAACTGTATTACCTGCATTCACATCTCAGGCAGATGTAACGATTTGTGAAGGGCAGAGTTACTTCGCAGGTGGCACTGACCAAACGGAATCAGGCACATATCAGGACGTATTCACTACATCAGGTGGATGTGATAGTATTGTGACAACTGTATTAACTGTGCTTCCTGCATTTACTGCGCAGGTTGACGCGCAGATTTGCGAAGGACAGAGCTACTTCGCAGGTGGAGCAGACCAGACTGAATCAGGAACATATACTGATGCGTTCATCACGGCAAGCGGCTGCGACAGTATCGTGACAACTGTGTTGACAGTTGTTCCTACAGCAGCGCAAAACATGCAGGTTGCTATCTGCGCAGGTGAAAGCTATTTCGCGGGTGGCGCGTTACAAACTGAATCAGGTTTTTACATTGATTCATTTACATCAGGTAGCGGTTGTGATAGTATTGTAATCACTGAACTCACAGTAACAAGCCCGCTCTTGTCGGGTTCAACAACACATGCAAGCTGCTTCGGCTCAAGCGATGGCGTGGTTGATCTTTCTATCTCTGGCGGTGTTGCTCCGTTCACATTTATATGGTCAAATAATACAACTAAAGAAGATTTGGTGGGTGCAACGGCAGGAACATACAGCGTGACTGTTGTTGATGCATCGGGATGTTCCGCAACTGAAACATTTACGGTGAACGAACCGCTCCCGCTTTCATTGGGCGCAGTTCCCACTCCGGTAACATGCTTTGGCGGCAGCGATGGTTCAATTGACCTGTTGGTGTTGGGCGGCACTGCTCCCTATACTTATGTATGGAACACAGGCGAATTCACGGAAGACATCAGCGGTTTGGAAGCAGGCTTCTACACGGTTGAAGTAACGGATGCAAACAACTGCGAAGCGATAGTGATTGTTGAAGTGTTGCAACCGGAACCTGCATTATCAAGCGTACAGGTGACAATTTGTGAAGGTGAAAGTTTCTTTGTTGGTGGCGCTGACCAAACCGTTTCAGGCACTTACTTCGATACGCTCGTTAGTCCGCTTGGCTGCGACAGCATTGTGATTACTGATTTGAGCGTATTGCCTGTTGTTACTTCAAATGCGCAAGCTACTATCTGCGAAGGACAAAACTATTTCGCAGGCGGTGACTTCCAGACGCAGTCAGGAATCTATTTCGATACCCTTACTGCAACGAGTGGCTGCGATAGCATTTTAATTACTGAGTTAACTGTGTTGCCGGCATCAACTTCAACTTTACAGGTTTCCATCTGTGCAGGTGAAAGTTATTTTGCAGGCGGTGATTTCCAAACTGAATCAGGAATTTATGCTGACTCATTTGCGACTTCAAATGGTTGCGATAGCATTGTGATTACAGAATTGGCAGTGTTACCCGAATCTGTTTCAAGCGCGCAGGTTTCTATCTGCACAGGGCAGAGCTACTTTGCAGGCGGTGATTTCCAAACGCAATCAGGAATTTATTTTGATTCGCTCATTTCAGTTGCAGGCTGCGACAGTGTTGTGGTAACAGAACTCACTGTGCTTACTTCGTTGACTTCGATTGTTGAAGTTTCAATCTGTGAAGGTCAAAGCTACCTTGCTGGTGGAGCAGACCAGACTGAAAGCGGAACTTACTTCGACACGCTCACTGCGAATGGCGGCTGCGACAGTGTAGTAGTTACCGAACTGACTGTTCTTCCTGCATCTTCTGAAACAGTCAATGTATCTATCTGCGCAGGCGAAAGCTATTTTGCAGGCGGTGATTTCCAGACAGAGTCAGGTATTTACTTTGATCCGCTTACAACAGCAGGCGGATGTGACAGCATTTTAATTACTGAACTTACTGTTCTTCCCGCATCGTCAGAAACTGCTAACATATCCATCTGTGCCGGTGAAAGTTATTTCGCTGGTGGTGATTTCCAAACGGAATCAGGCACTTACTTCGACACGCTTTCAATAGCGGGCGGATGTGATAGTATTTTAATTACTGAGTTGACCGTACTCCCAACTTCTGCATCAGTTGTTGACGCGCAGATTTGTGAAGGACAGAGCTACTTTGCAGGCGGTGATTTCCAAACGGAATCAGGAACATACATTGATGTATTCACTTCATCAAACGGCTGCGACAGTGTAGTTACTACAAATCTTACAGTGAGCACAAGCCTTACTGCAGGAATTGAAGCAGTGATTTGTGCAGGTGAAAGCTATTTCGCAGGCGGAGATTTCCAGACTGAAGCGGGTACGTATTTCGATACGCTGCAATCTTCATCAGGCTGCGATAGCGTTATCATCACGGATTTGATTGTGCTTGATGCTTCCTCTTCAATGGATGCAGTTTCCATCTGCGCAGACGAAAGCTATTTTGCAGGTGGCGACTTCCAAACTGAGTCAGGAATCTATTTCGACACGTTATCAAATTCATTCGGCTGCGATAGTATTGTAATTACCGAGCTTACTGTATTGAATGAATTGTTTATCCTTTCTGACGTAACGATTTGCAATGGCGAAAGCTACTTTGTAGGCGGTGATTTCCAAACGGAATCCGGAGTTTACTTTGACACGCTTGCAAGCGCTGGCGGTTGCGACAGCATCGTTCAAACAAACCTCACGGTGAATAGCCTTCAGATTAGCGGAGCTATTTCAGATGTAAGTTGCTTTGGTGGAAATGATGGCGCAATAGTGCTTACCGTTACCGGTGGTTCAGCGCCCTTCACGTTCCAATGGTCAAATAACACAACGGATAAAGATGCATCGGGCTTATCCTTCGGCAGCTATAGCGTAACAGTGACTGACTCTTCCGGTTGCAGCGGTTCTGAAGGATTCTTTGTAGAACAACCCGCTCCGCTTGCATTGGGCGCAGTAACAGTTCCGGTAAGTTGCAATGGCGAAAGCGATGGTTCTATTGACCTCACGGTGCTGGGTGGAAATGCGCCTTATACATTCGAATGGTCAACAGGCGATTCACTCGAAGACATCAGCGGACTTACTGCCGGATTCTACACTGTGATTGTTACCGACAGCAAAGGTTGTCAGGCAACGGTGATTATCCAGTTGCTTGAGCCGTTTGCTGTTCTGCTGGAAGGTATTGTGTTTGATGAGACAGTTACCGGAGCAAATGATGGAGCGATTAACCTCCTCGTGTTAGGTGGCGCTGCACCGTTTGTATTTGAATGGTCAAATGGTGAGACAACGCAAGATATTTCCGGCTTGAGCGCTGGAACATACAACGTGACTGTTACGGATGACAACGGCTGTTCGGTTGTTGGCAGCTATACGATAAATACAATTCTGCCTCCGAGACAGCCAGGCGTAAATCAGAGCAATCCGGGAGAGTTTGATTTGTTCGCATACCCGAATCCGTTTGAAGACCAGATTGTTGTTGAGTTCACTGCGGATGAAGATGCAGCGGGACGCATGATTTTGCGCGATGTGTTGGGCAAGAAAGTATATGAGAGCCGCATTGCAATTTTCAAAGGAGAAAACAAACAGCAGATTACTCTTGATGCTGGTTTACTCGCAAGTGGCATTTACATTCTTGAGATTGTGCGCAATGACGAAACCGTGAGAGGCGTGAGAACGCTGATCAAAGAGTAAGCGCAGATTGAATTGCACTCAAATAAAAAACCCTGTCTTTTCCGACAGGGTTTTTTTTTATTGAAAATTATTTTACGAATTACAAATGCCAGATAGTATCTCAACTTGAGCGTAATCCGTCATGTTGAATTCATCGAAACATGGCGTGGGCTGGAGTTTATACTGAACATAGCCGAAGTGCCACCCTTCGAAAATTCAGGGGGAGTCCTTGTGTTGTTTTATTCAGAAACTCCGGAGGAGCGAACTATTGGTAGAAACATAAACAACACCGACACGAAGCCCAGCGGGGCGACATATTTTGCCTCCGGCAATGAAAGCCAGAGGATGACTGATTTTATCCTGCAAGGAACACCCTTGCAGGAACGCTCTTGCGATAACGCGCCAAACCATTACATGTTTTCTTCAACTCCCTTTTCATCGGTGATTGGTTTGCTTTCTTCAGGAGCGGGAAGCGCTAAGGGTTTTTCTTTGGGAACATAGATGTAGCGGTAGTTGATGGCGGGTTGCGTTTCGTCATCAAATGACCAGAGTTCTTTGGGTTGCAAATCAAAATTTCTAAAAAGGTAGGCGAACAGGCTTCCGGCAACTGCGCCAAAGAGATGCGTTTCCCACGAGATGCCGATGAGGTTGGGCAGCAGCCCCCACACGATGCCGCCATACATGAAAATGATAAAAAAGCTGATGGCGAGCGATTTCATATCGTTGCGCACCACCCCGCTGAAAAAAAGAAAGAAGGCGAACCCATAAACCAACCCGCTGGCGCCAATGTGATAAACAGGGCGCGCAAAGAGCCACACGGAAACACCTGTGAGCAGGTAAATGCCGAGAATTACTCTTGGCGCTGCGATAGGATAGAAAAAAAAGATGAGCGAGCCGAGCAGGAGGATGGGAAATGAATTGGAGGTGAGATGCCCGATGTCGCCATGCACAAAGGGACTGGCGACAATACCCAACATGCCGGAAGCGGTGCGCGGATAATTTCCCCACCCGTCTAAGTTGAGATAGGCGAAGTCTTCAGCGCCTTTCAAAGCCCAGAGCAGCGCGACAAACAACGCGGGGAGCAACATGCTTTTGAGGAACCGATAACGCTCTTCCATTCACCAAAAATTAGTAAAAAGTAAGAAGGACGCACGGAAGAACGTGCAAAAACGATTTTTCGTTTGAACCTGCAATCAGTCTTTAAACAACTTTGTGAGGTCGTTTGTGGTTACAATACCCCGAATCTTCCCGTCATCCACAATGGGAAGCGCGTGGTAGCCCTTTTTGTTAAATAACTCCACCACTTTCTTAATTGGAGTATCTGATGAAACGGTATCAGGTTTTTTTGTCATCAGACTTTCAATCGGAACTTCAACATCAAGCACCTTATCGTCTATGAGACGGATTTTCTTGCTCAATTTCTCATAAGCAGCAATCACATCATGTGTGCTGATAATGCCGATTACCGTGTCATTCTCGGTAACAGGAAGGTGATGGATGTTGTACTTCGTAAAAAGGTCGCGCACCTGTGAAAACCTGTTTTTCACGGTAGCCACGATAACTTTTTTTGTCATGATTTTGCTTACAGGGTCTTTGGTGTTCATGGCAATAATTTTGGGCAAAAGTAGGAGAATTCCATTTTCCTGATGATGATAAAACTCACCAAATAGTATCCACATCAGGTTAGCTGGTGTATAAAAAATTTTAAGAAAATTGGTTCCACATTTGAAATCGCCATACATTTGCAGCCTAAAATCAAAAAAATGGCTGACAACAATTCATCTTCTAAAACCCCGCTGATAATTATTTTACTTTTATCGCTGGGGCTTAATGGTTATTTATTCTATTCAGGCAATAAAAAGTCTGATGCAATCACAAACCTTACCTCGCGTGTTGATTCGCTTTCAACAGCAACCGCAAACCTGAGTGTGAAGGCAGAGGAAACCAGCGCAAAACTGGGAGAAACTGAAGTGAACCTTGAAGAATTCAGAGGCAAAAATGCTGAACTTGACAGTTTGCTCACGGTAGCAAACAAAGAGATTTCGGCTAAAAAAGCGCGTATTTCTGAATTGAAGAAAGATGCTTCAAAGAAAAAAGAACTGGAAGCGGAGTTGGCATCTTTAAAAGTTTTACAGGAAAATTATCTTGAGCGTATTGACTCGCTCATTACGGTGAACAACCTGTTGAAGCAGGAAGTGGTGACTTATCAGGCTACAGTGCAGCAGCAGTCTGACCAGCTTGCAAGCCAGCAAAGCACGATTGACAGAGGCTCCATTATCAGTTCTGACAACATCCTTGCTGTTCCGCTAAAGCAGAAAGGCAGTGGTAAGTTTGTTCCTACTGCAATCGCTTCAAAGACAAAGAGAGTGGAAGTTTGCTTTGACTTGCTGGAGAATAAAATTTCAAAACCGGGAACCAAGATTATTTACCTCCAGGTGATTTCACCGGAAGGCGTGGTGTTGGGAACGGATGCAAGCGGTGCAGGCAACTTCACCGTGAAGGACGATAACTCACAAGCGCGTTACACCTCTACTACAACGATTGAATACCAGAACAAACGTAAGAATTACTGTGTAGGCTGGAGCTATGATTTGCCTTTGGTAAAAGGTAACTATAGCGTGAAAGTTTATACGGAAAGCGCTTTCAGCGGAGTAGGAGCTTTCATCTTGAAGTAAGAAAGACTTTTAAATTTTTTAAAAAGCGTCAGGTGGTTTCATCTGGCGCTTTTTTATTTAACACAACTCATAGACTTTCCCCGGCAGCGTTTTCACAATGCCTTTCAGTTCGAGGCTCAGCAGGCTGTTGGCAATCACTCCGCTCGGGCGGTTCATTTTCTGAGAGAGTTCGTCAATACGGATTTTCTGTTCTGCTTTTAAAATATCAACGAGCGTTTGCTCATCGGCATCTAAATTTTCAAATAACCTTGCCTGCTTGGCAGCTTTGCCGTTTTTCTTTTCCTGCGACCAGCTCATCGCTTCGATAAATTCATTTACATCATCAAGCAAGGCTGCTTTGTTGGTGCGGATGAGAAAATTGCACCCTTCTGAATATTGCGCATTAATATTTCCGGGCACGGCAAACACATCGCGGTTGTAAGTGTTGGCGATTTCAGCAGTGATGATTGCACCGCCTTTTTTTTTTGTTTCTACAACAATCAGCGCATCCACCAAACCGGCAATGATGCGGTTGCGTTTCGGAAAGTTTTCTTTATTGAAATCAGAATTGGAAATGAATTCGGTGAGTAAGCCGCCTTGCTCCACCATCTTTTGCGCAGCGCTGCGATGCACGGAAGGGTAGAGCGTGTGCAATCCATGACCAAGTACGCCTACGGTTTTTAATCCCTTTTCGAGTGATGCTTTGTGTGCGCAGATGTCAATGCCGTAAGCAAGTCCGCTCACCACGAGCACATCCAATGCAGCAAGTTCATCTACGATTTTTTCGCAAACTGATTTTCCGTAATCAGTGGCGTTGCGCGTTCCCACGATTCCAACAATGCGCTGGGCATTCAAATCCGCATTGCCTTTATGGTAAAGCATAAGCGGGCTGTCATAACACTCTTTCAGCCTGCGCGGATAATTTTCATCGAGATAAAACAGAGGTTTAATGTTGTGCTTGAGCATAAATTCAACTTCTTCTTCGGCTCGTTGAAGCACATCGGCTTCTGTAACTTCTTTTGCGGTTATATCACCAATGCCGGGCACTTTGATGAGTCGGGCGATTTTTGCTTTAAACACTTCCTCCACGCCTCCGCAATAGCTAATCAGGTTCCGCGCCAACACGGGACCTACGTTTGGAATCAGCGTGATAGCGATTTTATAGAGCAGGCTTTTATCCAAATCCTTTTATTTGTTGTGAGATGAAATTACAAAAAGGTTTGTCTAAAAATTCTTAGAAGATGAAAATAGTAAAAGCTAAACTTTTTCATTATTAGAAACCGAGTGAAGGTAGAGCCGGGAAGAGTGTTCATCTCATCACTGCCAGTTTCCCTTTGAAAGCAAGTTGGTTGTCTGCGATGACTTGATAGAAATAAATTCCTTTGTCAAAATCTTTCAGGCTGAAGTTGTAGTTGCTGCCGGATAAATTCTTAAACGTCTTTAAAATTTTGCCTGAAACAGCAAGCAGTTGCAATTCAAAACGCTGAAGGTCTTTATTGAGAGTTATCGAGAAATTTTCGGATGAGGGGTTAGGATATATGGAGGCAGCAAGTTTAGTTTCTTTAATTCCGGTAGGTATCATACATGAAGCAGTATCAATATAACAGGAGTCTCCTGTGTTTATAATGCGTAAATGGTAAGGAGGTATTGGACAAGGAGTAGTATCCCAATAGACGGGAAGTGGATTGCATATTTCATATAATTCACTGCTGATTGCTCCAATGCCGACAATTGTAAATGTCACGGCAATATCTAAATAGTCCAATCCAATTGAATCATTAGTAACGCCAGCAAACACAATACATCCTGTTTCCCCGGATGAAAAAGTATTGTCAGGATAGATAGTATAAGAAATTCCGTTTGGTAAGTTGTTGATGCTGTCGAATCTTAATTGAGAGATAACTATCCCTTCGAAAGTATCAAAATTTTCAAAATAAATCGTTGCGCTAAAAGGCTCGCCCCTTGTGATACAGGGGAAACCGGAAGCAGGCGGGCAGAACCCGGGTGTTTCAGTTGGCGGCAAAGGAATGCATTGCGAAAAACTCAGTTTGGAATACAGCGTGAAAAGCAGGAAAAACGCGAAGTATTTTCTCATTCAAAAGTTATTATGAGCAAATCTATACTTATGTTATGACGAAACACGGGTTATCAAAGTTGTATTGGCAGCTATTTTATTAATCTGGCTTTTGTCCAAATCTTGTTATTTTGTTCTGCAATGAAATTGAGGATTTTCAAAACGCTGGTAATAGTTGTATTTGCATATTGGCTCATCGGCACATTGGCGAATTCTGCATTTGCTCAATCTACGAACACGTTAACTCCTCCAACTACTTACCGGAGCAGCGACAATCCTTTTTACTGGAAAAACCGTTCGCCTTATCCCGGCTACTGGCAGCAGGATGTGCATTATGCAATCAAAGCAAGCATTGATGAAAAAAAGGACATCATTGACGGCAAATTAAAACTCACGTATTGGAACAACTCGCCCGACACATTGCACGAAGTTTTTTTTCATTTGTATGAAAATGCGGTGCAGCCTGGTTCTTACTATGATGAATTGCACAAGCAAAACAAATTGAAACCGAAGTACGGGAAATATGAAGCGCAGAAACTCGGAACTCCAATTCAATCTTTCACACACGAGGAAAAAGATTTACAAATCGAATTGGATAACACCATTTTTCGCGTACAGCTTGATAAGCCGATTTTTCCAAATGATTCTACTTTTTTTGAAATTGAATTCAAAACCTACTTTGATATTGAAGGCACGATTCGCAGACGAAACAAAGTGTATGAGGCTTATGGCTACAAGCACTATAATGGCGTGCATTGGTACCCGATTATCTGTGTGTATGATGCAAAATTCGGATGGACAACCGACCAGCACCTCGGACGAGAGTTCTATGCCAATTTCGGGACGTTTGATGCTGAACTGACGTTTGCAAATAATTTCATTGTGGAAGCTACCGGCAACTTAGTGAATCGAGAAGAGGTGCTGCCAAACGATTTGCGCGAAAAGCTCGACATCAAAAATTTTGCAAACAAACCGCTCGAAGAAACGCCCAGCGTGATTGTTTCTTATGATTCAACCATTCGCAAAACATGGAAGTATCACGCAGAGAACGTCCACAATTTTGCTTTCACTGCCGACCCTACTTATCGCATTGGTGAGAAAACATGGAATGGCATCAAGTGTATTGCGCTCGTGCAGGAACCACATGCTTCGCGCTGGCAAACCGTTGCAGACTATACCGCAAAGTGCGTTGAAATTTATTCGCGTGATTTCGGGATGTACGGCTATCCGAAATTGGTGGTTGCTGATGCAAACGATGGCATGGAATACCCGATGCTCACGTTATGTGGTGGATTGGAACCGAGCAATCACGCCACCATTGCGCACGAAGTCGGACACAATTGGTTTTACGGAATCATCGGAAGCAATGAAACCTATCGCGCTTTTTTGGATGAAGGATTTACTCAATTCATTGAAACGCGGGCTTTGGAAAAGTTGAAAGGGAAATATGTTCCTATGTCGCCACAGAAAAGCAAATACAAGAAGAAGTTCAAAGAGCAGGTTGACTATCGCACAACATATGTTTACTGGGGTTATTTGGCAGATGCGACAAAAAATGAAGATGCATTTCTGAACACGCACTCCGATGGTTTTCACGGGGCGATACGGCAAGGCGGTGGTTATCGTCATGTCTATATGAAAACCGCCACGATGCTTTACAATTTGCAATACGTTTTGGGTGATAGCCTTTTCACGCAGGCGATGCTGCACTATTTCAACCAATGGAAATTCTGCCATCCCTATCCCGAAGATTTTCGCAATTCGATTATCCAATTCACTGGTGTTGATTTGAATTGGTTCTTTGACCAGTGGTTAGAGACGGTGAAGAATGTGGATTATCGGGTAATGAAAGTGAAACGGGCTAAAACAGTCAACAGTCCACAGTCCACAGACGACAGTATGAAACCTGTGGACAGTGGACTGTCGTCTGTGGACTCAACTTCAGACATCAAACTCCAAACTTCAAACTATCAAATAACGCTCAAGCGCAAAGGCAGAATGCAAATGCCGCTCGATTTAATGGTAACGACTAAAAATAATGACACGCTCTATTATCACATCCCGAATCAGTGGTTTGTGAAAGAGACCAACGCTACTATTTTACCCAAGTGGCACGGATGGGATAAACTTTATCCTACTTACACGGCAACCATTTCGCTTCCTGCAAAAATTGATAGGGTAGTGATTGACCCTACGAATCGTCTTGCGGATGTGTATATGCCCGACAATGCAAAATCGCGCAACATCATTTTGAAATTCGATTCAAAAGTTTCCAATTCTCCCGACTGGAAAAACTACCGCATGTATTGGCGACCAGCTCTATGGTGGAACGCGTATGATGGTCTCAAACTCGGAGCAAACCTCAACGGTAATTTTCTGAACTACAAGCATCGCTTCAGCCTTACGGTAATGGGAAGCACAAAACTGGGGCAAGGCGACCCTGAGCGTTTTGATTTTCCATCGGAAGACAAAAGCAAATTCGACAAGTTCAACTACCGTTTCGATTATAGCACAAGCATGGACAAGCTGGTGAAAAATTCAAACGTATTCATCACAACAATGTATTGGGAAGGATATGAGCAATACAAATTTGGCTTTGATGTCACGGTCGGAAAGAAGAACACGCAGTTCATGCTCTACATGAAAATGATGAATAAGCCAAGAGAGTCGAAGCTCAATTACTTATTATATCCGGGCGAGTGGGAAGCCCCAAACCTGATTAACAATACAGTGAATGTGGAGTTGAATCAGCCGTACACGAAAACAAAGGCAAGCGGGAAATTTAATCTCACCCTACGCAGCAACGCCATCGGTACCGATTTTGATTATCATTATTTACAAATCACGCACATTAACAGCCTGAAGTTTTGGCGGCTTGAATTGCGCTCGCGCGTGTTCGGAAGATTTGGCACCGGCTCTAATCAAGCCTCCATGTCAGCGCTTTATTTTGCGCAGGCAAATAATGAAGAGATGATGGACAATCCCTTCACACGTTCGCGCGGATATTTCCCGCAGGTTTGGGTAGGGAGTTTCGGCAATGATGTGAATCATTTTCATCATGGTGGAGGTTTGAACGTGCGCGGCTATGCGGGCTATCTGCTTGTTGAAGACGAGGATGGGCAAGCCTTTCCTGCTTACAAGGGAAATTCAGGCGGCTCGTTTAATGCCGAACTTGATTTGGATGGTATCGTGAAATGGAAACCGAAAAAATTATCGGACTATGTACACCTTGATTTTTATGTGTTTGCCGATGGCGGATTCATCGTGTATGACAAAGGCAACGGGGATGAAGCATTTTCAAATTTCAGAACCGATGCAGGAGCGGGCGCAGCGCTCACGATTAAAAAATGGGGATGGTTTGAAACACTTAAGCCCCTAACGATTCGCTTTGATGTTCCTTTTTACCTGAGCCACGCGCCCTTTGCATCGCCTGACAATTTTGATTTTAGGTTTGTGATGGGGGTGGGGAGGGCGTTTTAGATAACTTGTGAAAAAATAAAAAGACTGAAGAAATGAAAACGATTAGCGTGATACACGCGCTTCATAAAGAGCAATACATACTATATCTCACTTTCAGCAATGGAAGTGAGAGGGACGTGAATTTTTCCAATGCGCTTACAGCTTTCGCAAAAGGGGATTTAAGCAAGTACAAAAATCTGCGCTATTTCAAACAATTTAAAATTGAAAACGGAAATGTGGTATGGGGCAAGAATTGGGATTTGATTTTCCCAGTGGAAGAATTATACAGAGGCAAAATAAATCTGAGCAAAACAGTTCCCCGCAAATTAAAGATGGTTTCTTGATTTTCTAAAGAAGCGATTCCATCATTCCAAGCGATGATATGTGTTCTTCTCCCTAAAAATCACGGTTTCCCGTGCTTGGTGGTTTTGATATTTTCCTCGAATTTTATACATCAATTAAATAAAACCTAACCCACCCATGAAAGCAAAACTGATTCTGCCCCTTTTGTTCACGCTGATTTTCTTCACCACTTGCCAGAAAGATGAGGAAGATGAAATAACCTGCGACCTCACGGTGAGCGCCTCTGTAACCGGCATCAGCGCCACTGCCACCGCCAGCCTCGGCACACCGCCCTATGTGAACTATGCATGGAGCAATGGCGGCTCAGGCGCAACAGTGAGCGGGCTTGCACCCGGCACATATACAGTAACAGTTACAGATAATACAGGATGCACTGCCAGCGCCAGCGCCAGCGCTACCGTGAGTGGCGGCTGCGCAGGCGCCACCACCATGACCGATGGTGACGGCAATGTTTACCCCATCTAAGAGATAGGCGGGCAGTGCTGGATGCAGGAAAACCTGCGCGTAAGCGCGGGGATTCCCAATGTGATAGATAGCAGTCAATGGGCAAATTTGACAACAGCAGCGTGGTGCTATTATCAAAACAACCCCGCCAATGGCGCCACTTATGGAAAATTGTACAACTGGTATGCAGTGAACACGGGAAGCCTCTGCCCAAGCGGATGGCACATCCCTACGGATGCTGAATGGCAAACATTGGTTGATGCGCTTGGCGGAGATGCAGTGGCAGGCGGAGCGATGAAAGCCACAACGCTATGGAGCAGCCCCAATACAGGCGCAACAAACAGCAGCGGTTTCACAGCGTTGCCCGGGGGTTACCGTCTCAACGATGGGAGTTTCGGCAGTGTTGGCGGTCTCGGTTCCTTTTGGTCTTCTACGGAGTACAGCTCGTTCAATGCGTGGTACCGTAGTCTGTATTACAATTATTCAGATGTGAGCCGGACCAATCATTACAAGGATTATGGTTTTTCCTGCCGTTGCCTGAGGGATTAGACTATTTTACTATTTGGCTATTTGATGAAGGGAAGAAGTTGAAAAGAGAATAATAAAAACCCGCGAAGCGGGACGAAAAAAAATTTGAAGCACAAACTAAACAGGCAATGGCAAAATACGATGAGTTACCGGTTTACAAAGCGAGTTATGATTTGCTGCTGGCGATATTTCAGTTCACAAAAAATTTATGGCGCCACTTATGGAAAATTATACAACTGGTATGCAGTGAACACGGGAAGCCTCTGTCCTGCGGGATGGCACATCCCTACGGATGCCGAGTGGCAAACTTTGGTTGTTGAACTTGGCGGTGATACGGAAGCGGGTGGAGCAATGAAGGCTACTACGTTATGGAATAGCCCTAACACTGGCGCCACTAATAGCAGCGGTTTCTCAGGTCTTCCGGGTGGTAACCGTAGCTACGATGGTTTTTTCTACAATGTTGGCTACAGCGGTTACTGGTGGAGTTCTACGGAGAACGGTGCCAGCGCTGCCTGGAGCCGCTACTTGGGTTACGACTATGGCAATGCTTACAGGGACTACAACAGTAAGGCAGATGGTTTTTCCTGCCGTTGCCTCAGGGATTAATTTATTTTATTTATTTGAAGAGGGGAGCGATACCATCCCTTTGAGGGTTAGCATAGCTGAAGTCGCTGAGTGACCGCTTCCATCGCTTGGAGGGCGGGAAGCGGTGAAGGATAATATTCAACCGATTCTCTTTATATTTTACCTGAAGAAAATCGTTGATTGAAAAGTGTAAAGCCCGCCCGCGTAAGCCTGTAAAAATTTGCGCTATTTTTACTTTATTATGAAACAAGTGATTTTAGAAATTCCGGAAAACCAGTATGATTTTTTTGAAAAGTTGATGAAGCAGCTTGGCTTTGTAAAGTCAAAGAGCAGGAAAAAAAGCGCTGATTGGATTTATGCCAGCGTTGAGCGGGGAATAAAAGAAGTGAAAATGATGCGAAGCGGAAAGTTGCCGAAAAAGCCGATTCAAAAGTTGCTTCGTGAAATTTGATATTTACTACACCCCCGAATTTGAAAAGCAACTTAAACGATTAAAGAAGAAGTACCTTTCTCTTCCAAAGGATATAAAGCGGTTAACTGAACAGCTACAGGATAATCCGGTGATGGGAACTTCCCTCGGTAACAATTGCTATAAGATTCGGTTAGCAATTTCATCAAAAGGCAGAGGTAAATCGGGAGGAGCAAGAATCATTACTTGCGTTATCATAGCGGAAAATGAAATTTACCTTGCGGATATCTACGACAAGTCGGAACAAGAAAATATTTCAGAGGAACTCCTCGTTGTGTCAAGTCTTCCGCAGGGAGACTTGGCACGAAGGATAGTGGGAGGTCTTTCGACCTCCCGGCATTACAAAAGTCTTGCCTTTACATTACAATCGAATTAAATCCCGTAGGGATGTTCTTTCTTGCCCTCGCTCGCCTCTGGCGAGTGAGCGTTCTCCCCGCCCTCGCTCGCGTCCCGCGAGTGAGCGTTCCCAAGGCATCCTGCCTATTAGATAATGGAGGTTGAAGGATGCCGGAGGCACAGGAAATGTTCACTCGCGGGACGCGAGCGAAGGTGAGAGGAAACGGAATACCTGCTGAAAACAAAAGCGAATAAGAAACATTTGCTCAAGTCTGTGAACGATATCAACAAGAATAAAAATCTCAAAACGCTTGATGTCAGCAAGCTTAAGGAATTGGTGAAGTGAGAACGGTGCGCATCCATCCGGAAGCTTTTGAACAGCTTACCTTTTGGATTAAGGCTGACATGAAAACCGTCCGAAAAATTATCGAACTGATTGATGACGTTCAGAAATCTCCCTTTCAGGCTTAGGCAAACCGGAACCTTTGAAATATGAATTGAAAGGGTTTTGGAGCAGAAGAATCAACGAAGAGCATCGCTTGGTTTACAAAGTGACAGATACTGAAATCAGAATAGCATCCTGTCGCTATCATTACTGAAATCCCGTATTTCATTTTAACAGGTTGGGGAAATTTTCTTATCCCTTCACATACCCTGCCTGCCGCAAGAATTGAGGCGTTGCTTCGAGCTTGAGCTTTCTTGTGGCTCCTATTGTTTTCGATTTTCAATTTAACCGTGTTCCCTCAGGTCTTCCTTGATGCTCTTGAGCCAAGCCAGACTTGGAAGCGAGATGAATGGACATTCACTCAAGGAATTTCGGGGTATCTATATAGAATTCATTAGATTTGCCTTATGGAAACATTATTGATACATCCCCAAAATTCAGAACAGTTGCAGGCGATAAAGGCTGTATTAAAAGCTTTGAAAGTAGGTTTTGAATCAACCAAGGAAAGCCCGTATAACAAGGCTTTTGTCGAGAAGATAAAACAAAGCAAAAAACAGTTTCAAGCCGGAAACAGCAGAAAGGTTTCATTAGATGAGATATGGAAATAGAGTTCACGGCAACCGCAGCTGCCGATTTGGCTCATTGGAAGAAAAGCGGCAACACATCCGTTTTGAAAAAAATTCGCCAGTTACTCGAATCCATCCTTGAATCCCCGTTTACCAGAATCGGAAAACCGGAATCTCTGAAATTCAACCTCAACGGATACTGGTCGCGCAGAATTACAAAAGCAGACAGATTAATTTATGAGGTAGCAGCTCAAAAAGTTATTGTTCATAGTTTAAGGGGACACTATGATTAAGAATGGCGGATCTTCACATACACCACCCATTTCTCCTTAAAATATTCTTCTTCAAAAAAATCATTGATGGGAAAGAGTCGCGGGGGATGATCCAGCGCATCCAATTCATCAGTGAGGTCACCGCCCTTGAGCACAAGCAATCCATTTTTTAAATCATTGAATTGCTCTTTGCTGATTTTATTCTGCGACCAGATGTAAAGCGTTTTCAAATAGCTCACCGCTCTTGAAACCACAAAATGATATTGCCCGGAAATTTCTTCAACGCGCTTCCATTCTGCTGTGACATTTTTTAAATGCAAGGCATCTCTCACTTCTTCCACTACTCGGATTTTCTTTTTGATCGAATCTACCAAATGAAACTGAACATCTGGAAAAAGGATTGCCAGCGGAATGCCAGGAAAACCGCCACCGGTGCCGATGTCAAGCACCTTTGTGCCGGGCTTGAATTGCATCACTTTTGCGATGCTTGATGAATGCAGCACATGATGCAAATACAACTGCTCAATGTCTTTGCGTGAAATGACATTGATTTTTGAATTCCACTCTGTGTAAAGCGCAAGCAGTTGCTTAAACTGATTTAGTTGCGCGGGAGAAAGGTGAGGGAAATATTTTTCGATTAATTCCATCTGTTCTACTCGTGAACAATGATCTCCGCAACCGTGATTTCAATAAGCGCATTTTTCTGTAGGAAGTCTATCAGCTTCACCCAGTTTCGTTCAAAGAGAGAAAGCAGTTGGTTGTTTTCAATGTTGCCCGTTCTTTCAATCAGCAGGCGTGGCGGAGATTTTTTCAAAAGATGCGTGTTAAGGAAATCTTCGTCTTTTGAAATTACAATGCGCTGTTCTGTTTCGGCAATTTTTATGACTTCTGAATCGGGAGTACGGTTTCCATTTGGCAAATCAAGCGTATGCACTGAATCACAACCTTTTCTAATCAGAAATTCTGAAAGCCTGCGTGGAAGTTGCGCGTCAACAATGAACTTCACGATACGATTCTGTAAATACTTTTGAGTTGCGTGAGCTTTGTAGCATATTCAAGGCAAGCGAGCAAATCCTTTTTTTCAAGGTCGGGATAATCCGCCAGAATTTCTTCGTGCGACATTCCAGCCGCAAGTAACTCCAGAATATTTTCCACCGGATAGCGTAATCCGCGCACCGTTGGCTTGCCATGACAGATGTCAGGATGAATGGTGATACGCCTGATTAATTCTTCCATACAACAAAGCTAAAGAGAAAAAGCAGAAGTCATTAAATCTTCTCAATGCTTCCTTCCAACAACTTGCAGAGTAATTCTTTCGCTCTGAAAAGTTGCGCTTTTACTGTTCCGAGGGGAATGTTGAGTTCTTCAGCAATTTCCTCGTAAGAATATTCTTCATAGTAGCGGAGCTTAATGAGGAATTTGTATTTCTCATCCAGCTTTTCAATCATGCCGCGCACAGAAATAGCGCGCTGATTTTTAATGAATTTCTCTTCCGGATTCAGCACCTCTGCTTTGAAGTCAATGTAAAGGTCATCGCCTTTATCATTTTCAACCGGCTGGTCAATCGAAGTAGTTTGTAATTTTTTTTTGCGGATAAAATCAATGCAATTGTTTGTTGCAATCTTGAACAGCCACGTGCTGAATGCATACTTCGTGTCGTAGCTCTCCAACTTGTTGAATGCCTTGCCAAAAGATTCAATTGTGATGTCTTCCGCATCGGAAGGGTTATGCACCATTTTCAGCACCATGAAATAGATGCTGTCTTTGTAGCGTGCCATCAGCTTTTTGAATGCGCCTTGGTCTTTCTTTTTCACAGCAAGTTTTACAAGCTGCAAATCTTCCTTCGCCCTTTCGGATGTCATGCGTGTTTTTACTTCCATGTTTTTGTTTTAAAGAGTGAAAGACCGCCCAATGTTAGGAAAAACGCTGACATGCACAGGTCAAAGACCGGTGTGAATATCCAAAGATTATGGACATTCAATTTACGCATCGCCTTTCCATACAGGAGAGTCTGTAAAATATTTTTGATGATGAAAATCGAAAGTGTTGGCAGCAGCATAAACCCGTTCATCAATAGCGCAATCGCTGTGACATTAAATAAAATTTGAGAGCCGTAGAGTGTTCCTAAAACGAGTTGATGTTGGGATTGATAATGAAACCCAGTAGAATAATGTCTTCTCTTTTGGTGAATGAATGCGCGGAGCGATTCAGGAGAAACCGTGAGGACGTGGGCGTTTGGATGAATCATCAGGGTTGTGTTGCGACCGGTTGCAATTCTGTTCACCGTCAAATCATCATCCCCTGAAATCAAGCCGCTATGGTGTTCGAGCGCTCCGATAGTTCTTGTTACGGAGGTACGGTATAAAAGGTTTCGCCCAACGCCCATGTAAGGCATTTTTAAAAGTGTAAACGATAAATAATAAAGGGCAGTAAGAAAGTTTTCATAGCGGATAAAGCGGTTTAGGAACACGTTTGAAAATTGCCTCACCCCGCCCCTCTCCAAAGGAGAGGGAGTCCCGACAGCATCATAAGTATGTTTGTTCTCCGGAAACAATGGTGAAAAGCCAAGAACAATTTCAATTTCATTTTTAGAAGTATCAGAACTGGGTAATGAACTTTGGACTTCCCTCTCCTTTGGAGGGGGGGCGGGGGTGAGGCTTGCCATCAGTTTTATCCATTGATTAGAAGCAGGCTTGCAATCTGCATCGGTCAGCAAAACGAGTTCGTAACGCGCTGCTTCAATTCCTTTTTTCAACGCGCTTCTCTTTCCTAAAAGATTTTTTTCTGAAGAATGATTTTCAATTACCCGCAATCGCGCATCTTGTTTTGAAAAATCTTCCAACCATTGCTGCGTGTCATCCGTTGAGCCGTCATTTACAATCAGCACTTCAAATTCAGGATAATCTTGTTCGAGAATCGCTGGCAGAAATTTTTTCAAATTCTCTAACTCATTTTTCGCGCAAATGATAACCGAAACCGGAGCATGATTCGGTAATTCGGTGATTCGATGATTCGGTGTATGAGTGATATGTTGCTGCGATGGTTCTAAAGTCCCCCTTGCGTGTGAGCCTTCTTGTGTTGGCGAAGGGGGATGCGCAGGCTTTGTGCGTTGGAGGGGGGTTGAATCTTTGGAATCGTAAAACGATAGTCTCGAAAAAACAAACAGATAAAAACCAAGCAGCGCGATGAAAGAAACAATGAAAATGAAAAATACGATTATCAAGAGTGCGCAGTTATCTTTGCTGCCGTCAAAAATACGCCTCGCATTTCTTTCAATGTGATACTGCTCTCCCTCCCCTCTCCTTTTGGAGAGAGGGCGGGGGTGAGGCTTACAGCATGAAATTCACCATCACTTCAAACGATACTCAAACAAAAGCCCGCACCGGTGTTATTGAAACTGCGCACGGCAGTTTCACAACTCCAATGTTCATGCCCGTAGGCACGGCAGGCAGCGTGAAAGCGGTTCACTTTGCCGAATTGGAAAATGAAATCCACAGCGAAATCATTCTTTCAAATACTTATCATCTTTTTTTGCGCCCCGGATTAACTATTCTGCAACAAGCCGGTGGGCTGCATAAGTTTATCGGATGGAAGAAGCCTATCCTCACTGACAGTGGCGGTTATCAGGTTTATTCACTTGCAGAGAAAAGAAAAATTACTGAGGAAGGTGTCCGCTTTCAATCGCATATTGACGGCTCCACGCATTTTTTCTCGCCTGAAAACGTCATGGATATTCAGCGCGTGATTGGCGCTGACATCATCATGGCGTTTGATGAATGTACTCCCTATCCCTGCGAATATGACTATGCGAAAAAATCTATGGAGATGACGCATCGCTGGCTGAAGCGGTGCAAAGAGCAGTTTCAAAAAACAACGGGAGTGTATGATTATGAGCAAACACTTTTCCCCATCGTGCAGGGAAGCGTGTATGGCGATTTAAGAAAAATATCTGCGCAGACAATTGCAGAAGCTGATTGTGAAGCCAATGCTATCGGAGGTTTATCTGTAGGCGAGCCCGCGGAGATGATGTATGAAATGACAGAAGCTGTCTGCGCTATTTTACCTGCGCACAAGCCACGCTATTTGATGGGAGTGGGCACGCCTGCAAATATTTTGGAGTCAATTGCTTTTGGCGTGGATATGTTTGACTGCGTAATGCCTACGCGCAACGGGCGCAATGGAATGCTGTTTACCAAAAGCGGCATCATCAACATCCGCAATAAGAAATGGGAAAATGATTTCAGCGCGATTGATGCGGAGAGCGAAGCATCAGTTGTCCGCACACACTCAAAAGCATACTTGCGCCATTTGTTTGTAGCAGATGAAATTCTTGCCTTGCAGATTGCGAGCATCAACAACCTGAGCCTTTATCTCTGGCTCGTGAAAGAAGCGCAGCGAAAAATAAAAGAAGGTGTTTTCCCTGAATGGAAAAACAGCATGGTGAAGCAGTTGATGCAGCGGTTATAAGATTTTCAATCTCAACTTGGCGAGCGCTCTACTTGAACTATGTAATATTTTGACGCCCCCCGCCAGGGAAATGCTCTATAGCGTTTCACGTAATGCAGATTTACGCGCTCACCGCTTAGCGCAACAGCTTCTAAATCTTTGATGATTGCCTCTTTGCTGTTTTCCACCGAAAAATCAAACGTCTCTGCGATTGGGCTTGCACCTTTCAGCGAGCCAAATGCTTCCATGCTGAGTTGTCCTTCATAAGTTTTAAATACTACGCCCTGCTTACTGATGCGCAATATCTTACCTGCCCGCACTCCTTCATCATACACTCCCCAATAGAGAAAGCTAAGTACGGCAATGCCGATGAGCAGCAGGCTGCCTAAAACAATCATTGTAATCTTCTTCGTTGTCTTTGCTACCTTTTGTCCGAACGAAGGTTTTTCGATATTCATTTGAAATTTTTTAGAAAGATAAAAACAAAATAGCAACTTCTGAAAAAGAAGAAATCAAGACGTTCATTGTTTTAAACTATAAACCAAAGTTTTAATGACATTTAGCGGCACCAACATCAGTTGTGTTGATTTGGGGACTCAGATAAGGAATGCCCAAATTCAATCCCCGGATGATAAACAGACACGCAAAAAGAATAAACATTGCCGGGGTGAGTTTCCTAAACAGGTTCCGTGTTTTAATGCTGAGAATACTGCCCAGCATTGAAGTGGCGAACATCAGAGGAAATGTTCCAAAGCCAAACAGCGCCATGTAAAGCGCGCCATTAATGACAGTTCCTGTGGTGATGGCTCCTACTAATCCAACGTAAACAAAACCGCATGGAAGAAAACCATTTAGCGCCCCGATAAAGAAAAGTGAACTCTGCTTGTTCACCTTCAGAAGTTTCCCCAACTTGCTTTTTATGAAACCGTTGAATTTTACGAAGAAAGGTATTGTAATGAAATTGCTTTCTAAGTTGATGGAGAAAAACGCCATTGCCAACAGCAATACTCCGAGCGTGATGGAAATCGCTTGTTGAAAACCTGCAAGCGCAAAGGCTTTTCCAAACAAGCCGAACACTGCGCCTAACATGGCATAAGTAAAAATTCTTCCGAGGTTATAGAGTATCCTGCTGAAAGTTATTTGGAAACCTGAGTTGAAATTAGTTGGCAGCGCAAGCGCGATGGGTCCGCACATTCCCACGCAATGGAAACTTCCGGCTAAACCAATTATAAATGCTGTCCACAAATATTCGGTTTGAATCATTGAATCACCAATGTTTTTTCATCAAAGTATGCTGTATCGCCCGAAGTCCAATCCACCTGTACGCGCCAGAGTCCTTTTTGCAAGGATGCAAAAGAAACATCCTGCTGATTTTCTGCATTGGGTTGAAGGACAACTTTTAAATCCTGTTTAGAATCAGAAGGGCGATAAAACAAAATCGTTCCATTTATGGGTGTTTTGTTTTTCGGAAAGGAAAAACGCGCTTTGTTTTCAGCTTGTGAAAATTCAATGCTAAGTTTTTCCGAAAGGGCAGCGCTGTTTTTCTGCTTGTCAATCTGCTGCTGGTATTGAATTTCCTGTTTGTAATAATCTTTCGTTACTAAGCTGAAATCTTCCGAATGTGATTTGAAAACCAAAAACAACATGAATGCCACGAACGAGCAGTATAAAATGGCAACGCGATAACCCCAGCTTATTTTCATAATCGTCAATTAAATGGTCCTGAAAAATTCGTTTTGATTTCGTCTATCAGTTTTTCTCCGCTGTACACCTCGATGATTAATTCTGTTTTTCGTCCTTCCAATTTTTCTTTTGGCAATTCAACGAAGAAAGAGGTTTTTGCCATTCCCTGCCCGCGCACGATGAATTCATTTCCAACCATGCGCAGCACGCCTTCCGGTGATTTTAATTTCAGTTGAATCGGAATCATTTTGATTGTTTTATTCACCACTTCAATATTGTACAGGTTCGAGATTTTATTTCCTTCCACTTCCTGATAAAGCATTCCTGGTTGTCGCAGAATTGTGGTTTCCACGTCAGCGCGGCTGCCGAGTGAAAATCCCAACACCGCAATTAATAAAGTCAATACCATTGAATAGGCAATAATGCGGGGAGTGATTTTGAATTTTCTTTTGTTTGAAATGCCGTTATAAGAATCATAGCGAATCAAATTTTTCGGGAGACTCACTTTTTCCATAATCTCGTTGCAGGCATCAATACACGCAGTGCAGTTCACGCATTCCAATTGCGTTCCGTTACGAATATCAATTCCCGTAGGGCACACGCGCACACATAAACCGCAATCAATACAATCGCCATGCGTTCTTGTCTCTTCTTTTTTCATCTTTCCTCTCGTTTCCCCGCGCACAAAATCATACGCAACCACGATAGAATCTTTATCCAATAAAACACCTTGCAAGCGCCCATACGGACAAACAACCAAACAAAGTTGTTCTCTGAAAAAAGCAAAGTTCAAATAGAAAACTCCGGAGAACGCCAGCGCTGAAAGGAAGCCCGCCCAGTTTGCTGAAGGAGGACTTGTAACGATTTGAAAAAGTTCATCAATGCCGATGATATAGGCGAGAAACGTATTTCCAATCAAAAAGGCAATCCCGAAAAAGAGGAGATGCTTTGCAGATTTTTTCAAAGCTTTCTTCTGCGTAAGGGGAGCATTGTTCAATGCGCGTTGCTGGCTCGCATCTCCTTCAATCCAATATTCAATCTTGCGGAAAACCATTTCGAGAAATATCGTCTGCGGGCAAGCCCAGCCGCAAAACACTCTGCCAAACACTACGGTGAACAATACGATGAATATGATAAACGTGAGCATCGCCAACCCGAACAGAAAGAAATCCTGAGGCCAGAAGGTTAATCCAAATACAATAAATTTTCTCTCTAAAACATTGAACAACAAAAGCGGTTGCCCATGCACTTTGATAAAAGGAGCGCCAAATAAAAATGCTAAAAGAAAAAAACTGACGATTGTTCGGGAATTGTAAAGTTTCCCTTTGGGCTTTTGAGGATAAATCCACGCGCGATGCCCTTTTTCATCTATCGTGGAAAGTTTATCTCTGAAGGAAGTTTCTGATTTCGCGTCTGTGTTCATTGCAGGTTTGGTTGTCGGTTCCTAAAGGGGCGTCCCTTCGGGAACATATTTTTCTCCCTCCGGTTCCTTTGCATTCGGAGGGTTTGTTCCCTGAAGTAATAAAACATAACTGGATACTTCCTGCATTTGCTTTGGACTTATCTGGTCTTGCCATGAAATCATTGCCTTGCCCTGCACTCCATATTTTATAGTTTTGAAAATATCCTTGATGTTGCCTCCGTGAATCCAATATTCATCCGTGAGGTTTGGTCCAAGTGTCGCCTTTCCTTCACCCAACGTGCCATGACAGGCAACGCACAAGCTTTCAAAAGTTTTACTGCCGTTTTCTAAATCAGACTTATCCGTCATCGCCACCACGGAAGTTTCGTCTACAAGGTTTGCCGCTTTTGCTAAGAATGCTCCCTTTTGAATTGTCGCTTCCGCCATCTCCTGATTGTATTCATCAATAGAAAGAGGGGCGCTTCCGCTAATGTGATAGCGATAGAGATATACAACAGCAAATACCATCGAGAGATAAAACATGTATTTCCACCAGGGAGGCAAACTGTTATCCAATTCGCGGATGCCGTCATACTGATGAGCAAATTCAATTTCCTTTTCTCTTTCGATAGGCACTGACTCATTCAAACTTTGCCCAACGGATTTAAATAACCGGGAAATAAAACTTTCCTGTACTCCGCTCTGGTCATTATTCTGCTCGCTCGTTAGTTTGATGAAGCCAAATACCAAAATCAAGACAACTGCGAGCAAAAACATTACAACGACAGCAAGGCTCCAGACAAGGTAATCCAACAGTGCGGGAGTTGTTGCAGCCGGAGCAACTTCTTGAGAGAAGACTGCGGTGTGAACAAACAAAGCGAGTGAAAGCAACGAAAATATTTTTTTAAACATGGTTCAATGAGTTTTTTCCTTGTCATTAATAGTTGCAGTTTGCGCGTTTTCAGTTCTGCTTAAATCAAGCGGGAGCGCTGAGAGCTGCGTCATCAAAGACTTGTCAGAGCGCCACACCTGAAAAAGCAGGAAGGTGAAAAAGCAAAAGAAGATCACGAAAGAAATAATCGGAAAGATTTCAATCGAATCAATCGAGCTTAGAGCTTCTTTATACATGATGCAGTAATTTATTTTTCAGTTTTAATATCAGTGCCTAATCTCTGGAGGTAAGCAATCAGCGCGATGATTTCCCTGTCGCTGCTGATTTCAATTTTATCCACCTTCAGCCGCGCAGCCACTTCATCGGCTTGTTTCGCAAGGTCATCATTTGCGGTTGCGGAATATCCTTCCGGATAGGGAACTCCCAATGTTTGCATCGCGCGGATTTTTGCAGCAGTGCCTCTTGTATTCAGTTTATTGGCATGCAGCCACGGATAACTTGGCATCAGCGTGCCGGGCGACATGCCGCTTGGGTCAAGCATGTGATTGAAATGCCATGCATCGGAATACTTTCCTCCTACGCGATGTAAATCAGGTCCGGTTCTTTTGCTTCCCCATTGGAAAGGATGGTCATACACAAACTCGCCTGCTTTTGAATATTCGCCATAGCGCTCTGTTTCCGAGCGGAACGGACGCACCATTTGCGAATGGCAGGTGTAACAGCCTTCCCTGATGTAAATATCTCTTCCCTCCAATTCAAGCGGAGTGTATGGCTTCACGGAGGCAATGGTTGGAATATTTGATTCAACCATGAACGTAGGAATCATTTCAACAAGCCCGCCAATTAAAATCAGCACGAGCGAAGCCACCAACATCTGAATCGGTCTTCTTTCAATCCATCTGTGCCAATATCCGTCAGAATGAACATGTGTTTTGTCCAAAGCCGGTGCTTCTGCCGATTCGTTTGCGACAAAAGAACCAGCCTTAATTGTCTTAATGAGATTGTAAACCAAAATCAATGCGCCTATCAAATAAAGCGTTCCTCCCAATGCGCGCAGTTGATACATAGGAACAATCTGCACTACGGTTTCAAGAAAGTTGGGATACTTGAGAAAACCGTCTTCCGTGAATTGCTTCCACATGAGGCTTTGCGTGAATCCGCCCCAATACAAAGGAATTACATAGAATAAAATTCCGAGCGTGCCAATCCAGAAATGAATATTGGCGAGTTTCTTTGAGTATAAAGAAGTGTTGAAAATCTTTGGAATAAGCCAATAAAGAATTCCAAAGGTGAGGAAGCCGTTCCAGCCTAATGCCCCGATGTGTACGTGCGCAATCGTCCAGTCTGTATAGTGGCTGATGGCGTTCACGCTTTTGAGTGACATCATCGGTCCTTCAAACGTGGACATGCCGTAAGCAGTTATCGCAACGACAAGAAATTTCAATTCAGGTTCACTCCTTACTTTATCCCACGCGCCTCTCAGCGTAAGCAAGCCGTTTATCATACCGCCCCACGAGGGCGCAAGAAGCATGATAGAGAATACAGTTCCGAGCGATTGCGCCCAGTCGGGAAGCGCGGTGTAGAGCAAATGGTGAGGACCTGCCCAAATGTAAAGAAACACTAATGCCCAAAAATGGATGATGGATAATTTGTAAGAGTAAACAGGGCGGTTGGCGATTTTCGGAATGAAGTAATACATCAAGCCGAGGTAAGGCGTGGTGAGAAAGAACGCAACCGCATTGTGCCCATACCACCACTGCACTAAGGCGTCCTGCACTCCGGCAAATATTGAATAGCTCTTCGTAAAGCTCACCGGAATTGCAAGTGAATTCACCACGTGCAAAACAGTAACGGTTATCCAGGTGGCGATGTAAAACCAGATTGCCACATAGAGATGTTGTTCTCTTCTTTTTAAAATTGTGCCGAACAAATTAATGCCGAACACAATCCAAATCAACGCGACAGCAATGTCGAGAGGCCATTCTAATTCGGCATATTCTTTTCCTGCGGTGATGCCCAGCGGAAAAGAAATTGCGGCTCCCAAGATAATGAGCTGCCATCCCCAGAAATGAATTTTACTCAGCACATCGCTGAACATTCGCGCTTTCAGCAACCGTTGCAGCGAGTAATAAACACCCATGAAAATGCCGTTGCCGACAAAAGCGAAAATCACTGCGTTGGTGTGCAGCGGACGAATTCTGCCAAAGGTTAAGTAGGGAATTTCAAAGTTGAATAGGTGAGAAGTGAGTTGAAGCGCTGCTATCAATCCCACCGTCATGCCTACTACGCCCCAAAGAATGGTCGCGTAGGCGAAATCTCTTACGATGGTATTGTCGTAATCAAATTTTTCAATGTTTCCGCACATGGTTTTATATCGGTTTGTTTTTTGGAAAATGCTGGAACCGCAGAGGACACAGGGGATTGCGTAGAGGGAATTGAGGAAAATGGAGTTTCCCTCTCTTTTCTCTCTGCGTTTGTATTTTCCTCCACGTTCCTCAGCGGTTTCTGTATTTGATTGGTGTTGTAAATCTTATCCTCAAAGAGCATCCTGATGGATGGCGTATAGGTGTCGTCAAATTGCCCGCTTCTGATTGCCCAGATAAATGCAACAAGGAATCCCATCGCTACGATAAGGCTCACTATCAGCAATACAAACAGGACGCTCATGCGCGGGCAAAGTTTAGAATTGGCTTCTCCAATTGAGATGATTATGATTTCTGTCGTTGGTGACTTTTATCATTTAAATTTTCAGCTTGATTCTTTTTGCTAACAAAGTAGTGGAAGCAATGCCAAATGCAGTCACTGTAATCGAACTCAAAGGCATCAATATCGCTGCGACAATCGGTGTAAACATTCCCTGCACTGCAAACGACAGCGCGAAAACATTATAGAGCAATGAAATACCCAGCGCTATCTTCAGCAGCGTCATGCTTCCTTTTGCAAAACGGATAAGTTTTGGAAGCTCATTAAAAGCTTTGGCATCAAGAATTGCATCGCAGGAAGGGGAGAAGTTGTTCACGTTTTCCGTGATGCTGATTCCTGTGCTGCTTTGTTTCAATGCGCCCGCATCATTCAGCCCATCTCCAATCATCAGCACTTTCTTTCCGTGGTTTTCCAAAAAGCCGATGAACGATAATTTATCCCGGGGGCTTTGGTTGAAGTGCAGATTGTTTTCGTTGAAATACGTTTTCAAAAATTCTTTTTCCCCTTCGCTGTCACCCGTTATCAGCGAGATTTTATAATCGGCTTCCAAATCTTTTATCACCTCTCCCAATCCTTCGCGGTAATGATTGTTAAAATCAAAATACCCTTTTACTTGTCCGTTGATGGAAAGCCAGGAGCGTGTGCCAGTGGCTTCAGTCTCTTTTCGCACATGCAAGCCTTTCACAAAACTTTCAGAGCCGAGCATGATTTTATTATTTTCAAAAACACCTTCAATTCCTTTCCCGCTGTATTCTTTAAAAGATTCAATCGGAAGTAACTCTGTTTTCTCCAGCGAATCATAAATCTGCCTGCTCAAAGGATGCGATGAATGATACACCAGCGAGCGCGCCAACTGAATTTCTGATGGAGTCAACTCACCGACAAAATGCGCTTTCTGATGTTGCGCGTTGGTGAGTGTTCCGGTTTTATCAAAAACCACTTCATCCGTTTGCGCAAGGCTTTCAATCACCGAAGTGTCTTTTAAATAAAAGCTGTTCTTTCCGAGAATGCGTAGCGCATTGCCCAGCGTGAAAGGCGTTGCAAGCGCGAGCGCGCAGGCGCACACCACAATGAGCACCGAGGTGAATACATTAATCGCAATGCTGCTGTCCACCACGAGCCAATACGCTCCTGCTGCTACCGCTACCGATAATGCGGCAGGCGTAAAATACCTGCTGAATTTATTGATGAGCGAAGCAAACTTGCGTTGGTGTTCTTTTGCAAATACTTCCTGATTCCACAGTTGTGTGAGATAACTCTGCGAAGTGTTTTTCAGCACGCGAATTTCTATTGCTCCTCCTACTTGTCTTCCGCCAGCGAAAATCTTTTCGCCTGTATTGATTTTTGTTGAGTTCGATTCGCCCGTCACGAAGCTATAGTCCATCTGTCCTTCACCTTTTAGCAATTCTGCGTCAGCGGGTACGAGTTCTCCATTGCGAATCAGCAGCACATCGCTAATCTTGATTTCATTTAAAGGAATGCTCACTTCTTTATCATTCTCTTTGCGCGTTGCCGCTACGGGAAAGTAGGATTTGTAATCCCTGTCGAACGAAAGGCTGTCGTAGGTTTTATTCTGAAACCATTTTCCTATTAATAAAAAGAAAACCAAGCCCGCCATTGAGTCAAAATATCCGGCTCCTGTTTGCGTAAGTATTTCATACGCGCTGCGCGAAAAGAGCACGAAGATTCCCAGCGCAACAGGCACGTTGATGTCAAGCATACGCGCGCGCAATCCGCTGAAAGCAGCTTTGAAATAATACGAGCTGCAATAAAAAAACACCGGCAGCGCGAGCAGCAGATTCAGGTAAGAAAAGAAGCGTGAGAACGCAGGCTCGATGTAGCGGTCGAACGAAAGATATTCGGGAAAACTCAGCAGCATGATGTTGCCGAAGCAAAAGCCCGCGATGCCCAACTGATAATAAAATCCTTTCGAGGCTTTCTTTTCCGTTTTCCCTTCGAGGCTTTGCAGGTTGATTTCCGGCTCGTAGCCGATGGATGCCAGCAGTTCCACCACGCTGCGCAGAGACAACTCGTTTGAAAACGCGAGCGCTGCTTCTCTCTTCAAAAAATTCACCTTCACGCTGGTGATGCCAGGTTTCAGACGGTAAAGATTTTCCAGCAACCAGATGCACGATGCGCAATGAATCTGCGGAATGGTGAACGTGATGCGCGTCATTTTGCTATCCTGAAAATCCACCAGCTTCGCCACGACCTCTGAATGTTCGAGATAGCTCAACACACCTGCTGATTTTTTTTCGCGCATTTTGATGCCGGGCGCCTGTGCGATGTTGTAGTAATCCGAAAAACCGTTTTCATTCAAAATTTCATACACGGTTTTGCAGCCTTCGCAGCAAAACGGTTTTTCGGCAAGCTGAATAGCGCTGCTGCCGCAATCTTCACCGCAGTGAAAACACGTAACATGTGTGGAAGGATGTGCAGAGGCAGCCTGTGCCATGAAGCAATGAGTTGAATGAGCGCGCAAATTAAAATGCGCCTCTGCGCGATTCAATGATTTATATCACTGTGCGTCTGTCTTCGTTCGTATCTTAGTGAGTTATGCAAATAAACAACGAGCTGGTTGGTTTGGAAATATTGGGGGAAGTGTGTATGTTTTCGGGAGTGCATTTTTTAGCCCCGTTAGGGGTAATCTGTTTGTAGAAAAAAGATTAACAAACAAAAATGTTAGCTCCGATAGGAGCGACCTGAAGCGATGGCAAATACCTATAACCAACTATACGTTCAGATTGTCTTTGCCGTGAAGGGCAGACAAAATCTGATTCCGAAAGAGCATCGGGAAGAATTGCATAAATACATCACAGGCATCGTGCAGAAGCGCGGGAACAAGATGCTGGCGGTTTTCGCAATGCCTGACCACACGCATCTCTTGCTTGGATTGAATCCGGTTTGGTCGGTTTCGGATTTGACGAGGGATATTAAAGCGGGTTCATCACAGTTTATTACAGACAAAAAATGGACGCGCGGGAAATTCAGTTGGCAGGAAGGATATGGGGCGTTTTCCTATTCGCGCAGTCAGATTGATAAAGTGATTCGGTACATCAAGAATCAAGAGCAGCATCATAAAGAGAAAACATTCAGGGAGGAGTATGTTGAGTTTTTGAAAAAATTCGAGGTTGAATATGATGCGCGGTATTTGTTTGAGTGGATTGAATAGTTTGGGCGTGAGCACAGAGCGTCCTTACGTGGCTTGGAGGTGCGGAGATTGGAGATTTTTACAAACAGGACGCACCTACGGTGCTAAGGGTGTTCGGTGTCGAAATTTTCTACAAACAGGTTGCTCCTATGGAGCTAAAGACAAACGGAACATTGAAAATAAAATCGGATTCCTTACGAGCAAAAGACAGGATAGCTTTGTGAAAATTTGCGAAGATTGTTTCAGCTCTGGAGGGGCGACCTGTTTGCAGCGCGTGATGAACCCGATGAAACCCGACCTGCGATTTGCGCTGCGTAAGCTGCACCTGCCGGTGATTGGTTGTCACCTTGCTCTGATCAGGCTGTGGTTTGGAAATATGGAGGGAAGTGTGTAGGTTTTCGGAGGAATAATATTCTTACTAATAAAAAATGGATTTCAAATACGACCATCGTGACATTGTAACTATAGATGGAATTACGGATGATGAGGGAATTTACATACCTAATGTTAAAAGCTATACTGTTCGAAATCCTGCGATTATTGAGAACCTTTCAAGTTATTCTCTGCGAGAGTTATCTAATCACTTTGCTTTTCTTTCGTTTGAACGGAATTTTAAAAATTCTTTAGTTCTGCTACTCGATTTAGACATTTTTTTAGATGGTTCATCTTCCTTTATTTCTCTGCGAATTAACCCTGATTTAACATTTTGGAATAAACCATACTCGTTTATTGAATTCTGTGAAGCCTTTAATTCTAAAATGCAAGCCTTAGATGTTAAGTTTATGGTAAATGAAGATTGGGAAGAATTAATTCCTGACGAGGGATTCTGTTTTGATTATAGGTTAACTAATCTAAATGAAAAACTTATAATAGAGCTACAGAGTTTACATCAATTATTGCCGAGCTTATTTAAACAATGCGATAACGATCTGACAGCAGAAAGTAATTCTGATTCATACATCGCATATTTTGATTTTCCAGAAGAAATAAAAATTAGCTGTAAGCAGTATCTACTTTATTTCGCCCAATTTTTAATGGATATGGGAATTGAAGCCGAAACCGAAATTGTAGAACAAACTAGAGATACTCTATTTAAAGTCATTCCAAAAAATAAAGAAGAATCACTTGCGACTATTAAAGAAGCATTGAGTGTTTTTTTAAATGCGCCCGGAACAAAAAATTTTGAAATGATAACAGAACAATCGAATGATATTGCTATGATGCAATGGAAGTCAAATGTCTTTCATTTAAAATCTCAAATTGCTTTAGCTTCTGCTGTAATTCAAGCAATTGATGAAACAATTGAAGCGTTAAAGTTGGCTAACTATCAGTTGGTAAATAATGACAAAGAAAAAAGTGAAAAACAAGAAGAAGAATTAATTCCGGGAGTGGTTGCGGTTACTAAATATGAGTCAAAGGGCTTTTCAATTAACCTTCCTGAAATAGTACGTAATTTGAAAAGAAGATTTAAATAAGTCCATTCGTTTTCCTTTCCCCAAAATACAATAACCTCCTGGCGAGCCGCGCCACCAAAGCGACACGATAAACAAACGAAATAAGTACGCGCCACATCTCCTCGCATACAAAGCCTTAACTTTACCCTACTATGACTCCTACCACGCTCACTCAAAAGAAATCTGCCGCCTCCTCATTCAACGTGGAGAAGATACGCGCGGATTTTCCGCTGCTGCATCAAAACGTGAACGGCTATCCGTTAGTCTATTTTGATAATGGCGCCACTTCGCAAAAGCCGAAGAGCGTGATTGATGCCATCAACCAATATTACAGCGTGTATAACAGCAATGTGCATCGCGGTGTGCATTACCTGAGCGGCAAGGCGACCGATGCCTATGAAGAATCGCGCAGAATTGCGCAGCGCTTCATCAACGCGAAGAGCGAAGTGGAAATCAACTTTGTGCGCGGCACCACCGAGGCGGTGAACCTCGTGGCGCAAACCTACGGGCGCAAATATGTGAAGGAGGGCGATGAAATTATTATCAGCGCGATGGAGCATCACAGCAACACGGTGCCGTGGCAGATGCTGTGCGAGGAGAAGGGCGCGAAGCTGCGCGTGATTCCGATGAATGAAGCGGGCGAGTTGCTGATGGATGAATATGACAAGCTGCTGAACGAGCGAACGCGCATCGTGGCAGTGGTGCATGTGAGCAACGCGCTGGGCACGATAAATCCAGTGGCGGAGATCATCAAAAGAGCGCATGCTTTTAATGTGCCGGTGCTGCTTGATTGTGCGCAGTCGGTGCAGCACATGGCAGTTGACGTGCAGGAGTTGGATTGCGATTTCCTGTGTTTCAGCGGGCACAAGGTGTTTGGTCCTACGGGCATCGGCATTTTGTATGGCAAAGAAAAATTGCTGGAAGACATGCCCCCATGGCAGGGTGGGGGAGAGATGATTAAAGAGGTGCGCTTTGACAAGACGACTTACAACGACCTACCCTACAAGTTTGAGGCGGGCACTCCGAACATTGAAGGCGGCATTGGCTTGGGCGCAGCGATTGATTATGTTACCAATGTCGGGCTTGATAACATTGCCGCTTATGAGCATGAACTGCTCGAATACGGAACACAGTTGCTGCAAAACATCGAAGGGCTGCGCATCTATGGCATCGCCCGCGAAAAGGCGAGCGTGATTTCATTTTTGGTGGATGATATTCATCCGTATGATTTCGGGGTGATATTGGATAAGATGGGCATCGCCATCCGCACGGGGCATCATTGCTGCCAGCCGCTGATGCACCAATATAACATTGAGGGAACGTGCCGCGCTTCGTTTGCCTTCTACAATACCAAAGGCGAAATGGACAGGCTTGCCGAGGCGGTGAAGAAGGCGAAGAGTATGTTTTGAAATTTTTTTATGGAAAGACTTAGTTTAACACTGCTGCTTACTTTCTTTTCATCACTCAGTATTTATGCTTGCAGTTGGATTGCTTGGTCGTTTTGCCATACCTGTAGCGCATATCAATCACATTCAGTAATATCCGGTGTTATTATTGACACTATTCCAAATGCAATTAGGTTGCTTGTCATTGATGTATTCAGGGGAAATGAACAAAGAGATACCATAACAATTTGGGACGGAACTGATTTTGACTGTAATGGGATTTTCCCAATGGATGCTCAGGGACTCGCATTAGGTCATTATTACGGAGATACAACCTTAATAGGAGATTCAATTATAGTGGTGATGCCCAAAATTGGCTCTCTTGAAAACACATGGGATGTTCAAGGCGATTACAGAAGACCAGACTATTTTGGATATGAACCTAATCTGTATATCAAAAATGATACAGTAAGGGGTTACATCTCGGGGCTTTGGAGCGTATTTGAGCGCAGTCTCTTCAGGATGGATTATACTGCATTCAAGTCCCATTGGTTTGATAACAATATGGAGTGCATCAACCTTGTGTCGGTTAAAGATAAAGCCGTAATGGTTAAAGTTTATCCGGTTGCGGTGAGCGATAAGTTAATGATTGAAACAAATGCGGCTAACTATTCTGTAAGTATTTTTTCAGGAAATGGAGTTAAGCTAATAGAAAAGAATAATTCAGCCAAAGGCTTTATTGATATGAGTAACTTCCATACAGGACTATATTTGGTTGAAGTGAAAACGAATGCTGGTTATCTTAGAAAAAAGATAGTGAAACTTTAGCTTTCTCTGAGTTTTTCTTCTAACGGTAAATATTTTTCTGCTAAATACAACTTTACATCGGATAATTTTGTCTTGCAATTGCTTCCCTGCTTTATTACCTTCTGAACGATGAATTTCTTGATGCGCATATTCATTACCTTCTTGTTGTTTTATTCGGCTGCATTGCAGGCCCAAATCCGTGTGTATGATGTGGAACTGTTTGGAAAGAAAATCGGCACTTCAACTGTTGAGCGCATTGACAACGGAAACGGAGAAGTGCGCTTTAAGCTGAACAGCGAATCGGAGTACAGCAACTTTTTCATGAACAAGACCTCCGCGATGAATTTTGATGTGGTATATAAGAACGGGAAGTTGTTTTCTGCCTATTGCAAAAACGTGAAGAACGAAGTAACAGAAATCACCACCGTGCTGTGGGATGGAATGAAATACGTTATCAAGAAAGGGGAAGAGACCTTGCAATTGAACCAACTTATTGACTACTCCGCCATCCAGCTTTACTTCACAGAACCTTCCGGAAAATCGAAAATATTTTCAGAACGCCTCGGTTCATTCTGCGAGTTTGAAAGCGCACGGACAGGCGAATATGTCTGCGAACTTGAAAATGGCGTGGATAATATCTACCGCTACAAAAATGGCGTGCTCTACGAACTGGAAATGAGCAAAGGCGCGAGCGTGTATATGCGCTTGGTGCAGTAGTGAATGTGCCGATTTAAGAACCCCAATTTTTACTTCCTAAAAAATCATCAACATCGTTTGATAAGTAATTCACGAATCGGCATATTGGCACATCAGCACATCAAACAGAAATTCTTAAATTGCGCCTGAATTTCCATGCGACACATTTGCTTTTATTTTCAGGTTCACCAACCCTTTCGTCTCAGGCGCAATTATCGTTTTTTTGACATCGGCAGCAATCATCATTATTATGATGAACACGCCAACCGCACCATCGTGCAAAAGGTAGCCAACAAATGCTACCTGCCTACAAATAAGGTATTGCTCGACCTGATTAAAGAATATGGCGCGCAGTTTAAAATCGCGTTTTCCATTTCAGGCACAGCGTTAGACCAATTTGAAAAATATTCACCGCAAACAATTGAAAGCTTTCAACGCCTTGCTGATACAGGCTGTGTAGAGTTTTTGGGTGAAACTTATGCCCACTCGCTTTGCTCGCTGAAAAGCAAAGAAGAGTTTTTCCATCAGGTGGCGTTGCATACTAAAAAGATTAAAGAGGTGCTTGGGCAAAAGCCCAAAGTGTTTCGCAACACCGAGTTGATTTATTCTGATGGCATTGGCGAAATGGTGGCGGAGATGGGTTTCAAGGCGCAACTCACGGAAGGCGCGAAGCATATCCTCGGCTGGAAAAGCCCCAACTATCTTTATTGCAACGCAAGAAATCCAAAGCTGAAATTGTTGTTAAAAAATTTCAGCCTCAGCGATGACATTGCCTTCCGCTTCAGCAACCGCGGATGGAGCCAGTGGCCACTCACCGCAGATAAGTTTGTAAACTGGATAAACGAACTGCCTCGCGAAGAAGAAATCATCAACCTCTTCATGGATTATGAAACTTTTGGCGAGCACCAGTGGGAACACACAGGCATCTTTGAATTTATGCGCCACCTGCCCGGCAAGGTTTTCGCAAATTCCAATTACAATTTTATTACACCCTCGCAAGCCGTTGAGCAGATGAAACCCGTTGCGCCCATTCATGTGCCGCATCCTATTTCATGGGCTGATGAAGAGCGCGACCTCACTGCGTGGCTCGGCAACGATTTGCAGGACGATGCGTTTGACAATCTCTACAAGTTGGAGCCGCTCGTGCGCAAATGCAAAGACGCAGCGTTGCTCAAAGATTGGGAATACCTGCAAACGAGCGATCACTTCTATTATATGTGTACCAAGTTCTTCAGCGATGGCGATGTACACAAATATTTCAACCCTTACGAAACGCCCTACGAAGCCTATATCAACTACATGAACGTACTCAGCGATTTCACCCTGCGTGTAAATGATTTGGCAAACGAAACCACCAAAGTTTCAGACGTGCGCAAAAAGAAAACCGCAAGCGCACCCAAGCCGGTTACGGAAAGTATCGGGATGGGGGATTTATGATTCGCTATTCGGTAATTTGAGAATTCAATAATGCGCAGATTGGTTTAAGACCCCCTTGAGCGCATTGCAATCCGGTGTTTCACGAAAGCCATTAACTTTGAGCAAAGCCGCAGCAAATGAAAACAGCCATCGTGAAAATCAAGAATAAGGAAGAAGAAAACTTCCTGAAGGCATTAATTCAAAAAAACAAACATTAAGGCACGCTTTCTCACACCTGCTGAAATGGAAGATGCCGCATTTGCTGCGCTCATAGATGAAGGCATGAAAAGCGAAACAGTTTCAAAAGCTTCTGTCATGAAATTGCTGAAAAATGCAGATTCAATTTAAGGGAAGATTTGCAGAGATTTAGCAAATATCAAAGACAGGCAGATAATGAAACGCAGCGCTGGCAGCAGTTGAAAATGTAGAGCAGGCTTCCCGCATTGCACAAATCCAGCATCTTGTAAAGCTGAAAGTTATCAGGTTCATTATCGCATCGAACTAAAAGGAAATTATCGTATCGGGGTGATTATTCGTGGAGAAAAAGTTTGGTTTACCCGCATCTTGTATCGCAGTAAGATTTACAAACGGTTTCCCTGATTTACGACTGTTCTGTCTCGAAACCCCTTTATCAACAATCCATAGAGGAAAAAGCAATAAGATAATTTGCCAAATGCCCCGCAATTTGCTTACCTGAATCTTTATTAATTTAAAGCAAGCAATACCCTTCGGACTCCCCTCTCCTTTGAAGAGGGGGCGGGGTGAGGCTTAAAACAATCCTATGGAAGAAAAAACTATCCGTCCCGATTACATTTTTGAAGTAAGCTGGGAAGTATGCAACAAAGTGGGCGGTATCCACACCGTTATCACCTCCAAGTCGGCAACCATGCTGCAGGAGTGGGGCGAAAACTACATCACCATCGGTCCCGATATCTGGAAGGGCGCGGGACAGCATCCTGAATTTGTCGAAGACCATGATTTATTTCTTTCGTGGAAAGAGCAGCTTGCAAAAGAGGGTTTGCGCGTAAAGACCGGTCGCTGGAAATATGCAAATCAAGCCATTGCCATCTTGGTTGACTTCACCCCCTATTTTCAAAAGAAAGATGAAGTCTTCTCGCACCTGTGGTCAAAGTATCATTTGGATTCGCTCACCGGGCAGTGGGATTATATCGAACCCGCGTTGTTTGGCTATGCGGTAGGCAGAGTGATTGAAAGTTTTTACAAATTCCATCTTTCTTACAAAGACAAAATCATCGCGCAGTTTCACGAATGGATGATGGGTGCGGGCGTGTTGTATGTGAATGAAAACGTGCCGCAAATCGGAACGATATTTACTACCCATGCTACCGTGGTGGGAAGATGCATCGCGGGCAACGGCCTTCCGCTCTATGGAAAATTGCCGCTCTACAATGGCGATTTGATGGCGAAAGATTTCAATGTGCTTGCGAAACAGTCGCTTGAAAAACAAGCTGCGAAAGTTGCTGATTGCTTCACCACCGTGAGCGACATCACAGCAAAAGAGTGTGTGCAGTTTCTCGAACAGGAGCCTGACCTTGTTACTCCCAATGGCTTTGAAGTGAAGATGGTGCCGGGTGAAAATGATTTTGAAACAAAGCGGCAGGCGGCAAGAAATAAACTGCTCGAAGTGGCGCGCGCTTTAACGGATGAATATTTACCCGATGATACGCTCCTCGTTGCAAAGAGCGGACGCTACGAGTTTCGCAACAAAGGCATTGATGTGTTCATTGATGCGCTCGGAAAACTGAATCACGATACATCGCTCAATAGAAAAGTAGTTGCATTCATCATGGTGCCCGCAGGTCACACCGGTGCGCGCGCTGAAGTGGCGCAACGTGTGCATCAGCTTGCTTTAGCTGGACACGAACAGGAACCGCATCAGCCCGAAGTTCTCACGCACTATTTGCAGGGCATTGACAACGACCCTGTGATGAACCGCATTAAAAGCAATCACCTCACCAATGCGCAGGAGGATAAAGTGAAAGTGATTTTCGCGCCCACCTATCTTGATGGCGCTGATGGTATTTTTGATATGCACTATTACGACCTCATTATCGGCTTTGACCTTTCCGTGTTTCCCTCTTATTATGAGCCGTGGGGCTACACACCGCTTGAGAGTCTTGCTTTCCATGTTCCTACCGTTACCACGCAGCTTGCTGGTTTTGGCAAATGGATACGCACTAATCTTGGCAACGTGAATCACGGCATCTATGTAGTTGACCGCAATGATACCGATGATGAAAAGGCTGCCGAAGAAATCGCGGGCATCATTGCGCGTTTTGCTGAAAAGAATACAGACGAAATTATTGAGAGTAGGGCATCTGCATTTTCCCTTTCACAAACCGTGCAGTGGAGCAATTTGATTTCTTATTACAAGAAAGCATACAGCATCGCGCTTGAAAAAAGCGAAAGCCGTTCGTATCTCTACAACGACAAGCATGAAGTAGCTCCGCTCGATGGCAAAACGTGGATGCTTGAAAAAGATAATCATCCCAAGTGGCGTAAAGTATATGTGCAGTCTGAAATTCCGGAAACGCTCGCGCCCTTGCAGGAGCTTTCAAGAAATTTGTGGTGGTCATGGAATCATGAGGCGGAAGAACTCTTTGAAATGGTTGACGCTGAGTTGTGGGTGAAACACAAGCGCAACCCCATTGCCATGCTTGATGTGCTGCCTTATGCCAAGTTGAAAAGATTAGAGAAGAATACAGAATTTCTTGAAAAGCTCGATAAGGTTGTTGCCTCCTTCCGTAATTATATGAACGAGCCGAAAAAAGAAGGACAACCGAAAGTCGCTTACCTCTGCATGGAGTTCGGCTTGAATCACATGGTGCGCCTCTATTCAGGCGGCTTGGGAATTCTCGCAGGCGATTATTTGAAAGAAGCCAGTGACAGCAATGTGGATATGATTGGCGTAGGCTTGCTCTACCGTCATGGCTATTTCAAACAAAAACTTTCCATGCATGGCGAGCAATGGGCTGAATATAAAGCGCAGAAATTTTCTTTCCTGCCTGTGCTACCCGTGCGCGATGAAGTCGGCAACTGGAAAAAAATAAGCATTGCCCTTCCGGGAAGAAAAGTAGTTGCGAAAATCTGGAAGATTGATGTGGGCAGAGTGCCTTTGTATTTGCTCGATACCGACATCGAAGAAAACAGTCACGATGACCGCACCATCACCTACCAGCTTTATGGCGGTGACCACGAGAACCGCATGAAGCAGGAAATTCTTCTTGGCATTGGCGGTGAGCGCCTCATCAAAGCGATGAACGTGCAACCCGATATTTATCATTGCAATGAAGGACACGCAGCGTTTGTAGGATTGGAGCGCGTGCGCAATTTCGTGCAGGAGAAAAATGTTTCATTCGATATTGCGCTTGACATTGTGCGCGCTTCCACGCTGTTCACCACGCACACCCCTGTGCCCGCAGGGCACGATGCGTTCAGCGAAGATTTAGTGCGCACTTATCTTTCTGAATATCCGCAGATCTTCAACATCGGATGGGAGAAGTTCATGGGCTTGGGAAGAATTGATGAAACCGATGGACATGAAAAGTTTTCCATGAGCCATCTTGCTGCCCGCGTGTCGCAGGAAATCAATGGTGTGAGTGAGATACATGGGGAGGTGTCGCGTGATATGTTCCGCCCGCTATGGAATGGCTACATGGCGAATGAACTGCACGTAGGGCATGTTACCAACGGAGTGCATTATCCCACCTGGACGGCAAAAGCATGGAAGGTTTATTACAATGAAGTGTTCGGCTTGCAGGGGCAGCTTCCCCAGTTTGACGATTGGAAAAAAGCAATTGAAATTCCTGACGAAAAAATTTGGGAAATACGCACCGCGCTGAAGCGCGAGATGATTGCAGCTTTCAAAGAAAAGATTGAAAGCGACATGACCAAGCGCTATGAAAATCCGAAAGACATCATTGAAATCATGAAGTCGCTGCGCGAAGACACGCTCATCATCGGCTTTGCTCGCAGATTCGCTACCTACAAGCGCGCGCACCTCCTTTTCCACGACATGGAAAAGTTGAAGAAAATCATGAGCAACAGCGAGCGCCCCATTCAGTTTCTCTTTGCTGGAAAAGCGCATCCGAAAGATGGCGCGGGGCAAGAACTCATCAGGCGCATCGTGGAGATTTCAAGAATGCCTGAATTCAGAGGCAAGGTGATTTTCCTTGAGAACTATGACATGGAGGTTGCGAAATATCTTGTGCAGGGCGTTGATGTGTGGCTCAATAATCCCGAGCGCCCGATGGAAGCATCAGGCACGAGCGGCATGAAGGCTACGCTCAACGGGGTGCTGAACCTCAGCGTGCTTGACGGCTGGTGGGCGGAAGGCTACATTCCCAGCGCGGGATGGGCATTGCCGAAAAACAACACCTACGACCAAAAAGATTTCCAGGATCAACTTGACAGCGAACTGCTGTATTCAAAATTAGAGAATGAAGTGCTGCCGATGTTCTATGAGCGCAACGAAGCGGGCATTCCTGAAAAGTGGGTGGAGATGGTGCGCCAGTGCATCACAAACATCGCGCCCAGGTTCACCATGCTGCGCATGATTAATGAATACACGCATAAATATTATACGCCACTTTACGCCCGCAGCAAGCATATTAAGGAAGATGATTTCAAAGAAGTGCGCGAACTGTGCGAGTGGAAAAAGAAAATCATGTCCAATTGGAATAATATCAAAGTGCTTGACATGACGCTGCATGATTCTGCGCACAAAGCGCTCACGATGGGTGAAAACTTCCACGCGGAAATCGCGCTCAGCCTTGGCAATCTGCAACCTGATGACATTGGCATTGAAGTGCTGTTCATCCAGAAAAAAAATCAGGACGACCCGAAGGAAATCATTTACAAACAGGAGTTTGCGGTGAGCAATGTGAACCGCAGCAAGGCGGTGTATGAAACCACATTCCCTGTTACGCAGTCGGGCGTGTTTGAATATGGCTTCCGCATTTTCGCCAAGCATCCGCTGCTGCCAAACAGGATGGATTTCTCGGTGGTGAAGTGGGTGTGAGTTGAATATTGGATTGCTTTCCAGTTTCAAAATTGAAATAGTGCGTAAAGAGTCCAAGATAGATGCCTCTTAATATTTTATTGCAAAATATAAACTTACCCTCCATGCATGCCTTTGGCGCGTATGACTGATAACTTTTCAAAGACTTGCCACATGAAAATTGCCGAAAGTTCCGGTACTTATAGTAAGACTATCTAATTACAGCCTTACATTCTTTCCTTATTTTTTGTCATACTTTCCACTTTATTTTATCTACGTATTTTAACGTAGGTAAATAAGCGCAGTTGATAAATATTTTTATTTATTTCTTTGCAGGTACGAAAAAAAATTTTACCTTGGAATTAAAATGAGTTAAAAAATGATTAAAAATGGATTGGGTTTCGTAAGTAATCAATTCATTCTTTTCCATAAGTCAAATCATTTTCTACTCAGAAATTTTTAAAATATTAAAACCCAACAGTCATGAGAGTATTGAAAATTCTTTCCATTTTGGTTTTAGCAAGCATTGCTGCATTTGCGCAGCATACAAATAATGGCGCCACGCTGACAATTCAGTCCGGCTTGCAGGTTTATTCTAATAATAGTTTTGTCAATAGTGGTGGCGGCACTATTAATATGAATGGCAGCACCCTCAACTTGACCGGCAATTGTACCAACAATGCCACTATCAATGCTTCGAGCGGCACGGTCAACCTTACCGGCAATTGGACCAACAATGCTACTTTCAATGCTTCGAGCAGTACGGTTAACCTTACCGGTGTAGCTCAATCTCTCGGAGGCAGCAGTGTCACTACCTTTTTCAATCTCAACTTATCAGGGTCAGGGGTTAAATCACTCAGCAGTAATCAAAATATTTCAGGCACTCTGGCATTGAACAACCTTCAATTGAATACTGCCGGCAATACAATATCTGTCACCAACACCAGCACTTCTGCTGTTACACGCACTTCAGGCTTTGTAAGCAGCACTTCAGGGGGAGCGCTTGCATGGAACACAGCCGGTTCATCCCTCTATAATTTTCCTGTAGGTTCAGGCTCCCTCTATCGTAATGTTGAAATCACGCCCAGTTCCGGTGGCAGCACGTATTCTGTTCGCCTTGCAAATCTTGATGCAACGAGTGAAGGATTTAATCGCGCTTCCGTTTTGGGCGGCATCAATTCATTGAACCCTGCTTATTTCCATGTAGTGAATCGTACTGCCGGATCTTCACCGGCAAACATCACGTTTAATCTTTATGGTGACGTATATAGTGGCGTAGCACACTGGAATGGTTCGCAGTGGCATGAAATTCCCAGCCTGAATGAAGTGACCGTTTTCAACAGAATTACTGCTACCGGAGTCAGCGCTTTTTCTCCCTTTATTGTATTTGCTGCCGGAGACACATTGTCAGTCCCAACTCTTTCTGAATGGGGGTTGATAATTCTGTCCCTGCTTACATTGACTTTGGTTGCTGTGTTTTTAGGCAGAAGGGAATTGGCAATTTTTGGTGGTGGCGGTTCTGCTGGAAGTTCGGGTTTTTACAATATGATAACCAATGTGCCTTTTGAAAAAGCTGCTTATTTAAAAATACTCAAAGCGTGTATGTTGGCTGCCGTAACAGGTTTTGCGATTATTCATGCTCTAATAGGGACTAATGGAGTAATTGATTTGGTGGGAACGCTGATTTGTACATTCATTATTGCTTACCTCATTTATCTTCATAAGGAATTTGATAGGTTTAAGTCATAATATTTTCCAAGCATAAAATCAACTTAGCTATGAAAAAATATCTCATAACAGCAATCATTAGCGCTTATTCCTTTTTGGCTTTCGCCCAAAATATGGGAATTGACCAACCCAGCCCCACCGAAAAATTAGATGTGAACGGATGGATACAACTTGGCAATCAATCGTCAGGCTCCACCGGAACGACAGGCGCTATCCGTTATAATACTATTGGCAGCCTGGAATTTTTCGATGGCACCAATTGGGTTGCTGTTGGTCTTCCTTCGGTAAAATTCACCAACTGGGGCAGGCCTGATTGTCCTGCCACCTCATCGCTGGTCTATACAGGAACTGTTGGCGGATCTTCTCATGACCAATCCGGTTCCGGATTTAATACGCTCTGCCTTAGCCGCACACCCAACTTTGTTGATTTTAATGACGCCAACCATAACGGGGCATTGATTTATGGTTTGGAATATGAAATTGGTGGGTATGGAGTTTCAAATTTAGGGGGGGTAGCAGCCTCATCCTTTCAAGACCGCGAAGCGGAATGCGCGGTTTGCATTGCAACCGCAACAACAATGCTCATGGTACCCGGCACGGTAGTATGCCCTTCAGGATGGACGCAGCAATATTGGGGCTATCTCATGTCAGTGCATTATAGTCAATGGTCAACTGAATTTGTATGTGTGCATAATAGTGCAACGCTTTATGGAAGTACGAGTAACAGCAATGGTGACCTTTGGTACCCGGTTGAAGCGGAAATTTGTGCACTGCGGGCACCTTATATAGCCAATCGTGAGTTAACGTGTTCAGTTTGCACCAAGTAAAAAATAATTAAATCAATATAGCCATGAAAAATATAATAGTAATCGTGACCATCAGCGTCATTGCCGGTTCTGTTTTCTCACAAAACTTAGGGATTGGCGAACCCAGCCCCGGGCAGAAACTGGATGTATTGGGATGGGTAAAGGTCGGCAATGAAAATACCGGTACCACAGCAACCACAGGAACTATCCGTTATCATAGCAGCGGAAGATTGCAATTCTATAACGGTTCAGCTTGGGTGAGTCTTCCCCCGGATCGCTCGACTACGTTTATCAACTGGGGAAGAAATGATTGTCCCGCAGGTTCATCACTGGTTTATAATGGACAAGCAGCCAGCAAACACTATCAGCATAACGGATCAGGGACTAATACGCTCTGTTTAACCAACTCGCCAAACTGGACAGGCGCATCTTTCAATGATGCCAGCGTGGATGCTTCATTGATTTATGGCGTGGAATTCCAGATGAGCGGTTATGGCATTGCCTCCTTCGGCAACGGGCTGACCTCCGGGCAATTGCAGGATTATGACGCGGAATGTGCCGTATGCTTAGTGGATGGTGCAAGTGAAACAATGATGGTGCCGGGAACCAATGTATGTCCCTCCGGATGGATGCTACGATATTGGGGTTATCTCATGGGAAATCATTATACACAAACCAAAAACGAAACCGTGTGTGTCAATAACTCGCCCCTGCAAACCGGGGTGAATAGTGATTGTAATGGTAACCTTTGGTATCCGACAGAAGTTGAGCTCGGTGTACTCAACGGCTCTCCCTATTTTCAAGATCGTGAGTTGACCTGCGCGGTTTGCACTAAATAACAATCTTAAAAATCAACAGCTATGAAAAAGATAATAACAATTGTAATCATCAGCGCCCTAAGCGGATGGGCTTTCTCCCAAACCGGGCTTGGAGTTGACAAAGCCACTACCAGCCAAAAGTTGGATGTTAACGGATGGCTTGAGGTGGGTAATGAATCCGCTCCGGGCACCGGGTCAGCCGGTACGATCCGCTATAACAGCAGTGTGAAATCCCTGCAATTTCATAATGGCTCCACTTGGGTTAACGTGGGTATAACCACTAATTTCACGAACTGGGGAAGGAATGATTGCCCTGCCACCTCACAACTGGTCTATACCGGATATGCAGCCGGGGGGAACATTGGTCATACCGGGTCAGGGGCAAACACGCTTTGTCTTACTAATGCTCCAATCTACGCGGCTTTTTCTACCGCTAATCAAGATGGCAATTTACTGTATGGTGTGGAAATGCTAACCAGCGGATACGGCCTTGCCACGCTTGCAGGATTTCATGGTTATGATATGTTATGCGCGGTATGCGAGGCCACTGGTAACGAAGCGCTCATGATGCCCGGAACTACCAATTGCCCTTCGGGATGGATTAGGCAGTATTCAGGATATGTCATGTCAGCTCATTATACGCAACGAAAGGGCGAGTTCGTCTGCGTGAACGCATCCCCCGTGGCTTACGGAAGCAATGTTAATACTGGCGGAGACTATTGGTATCCTACGGAAACAGAACTTGGCTCACTCACCGCACCATATGTGCATGATCGTGAAGTAACCTGCTGTATTTGCACTCGATAAGGCTTGATTATTTTAGTTTTACCCTCACCCAGTTTCCAATGTCTTGTTGGAAATGAAATTTCTCTTTTCCGATTTATGCCAATATTGAAAAAGCAGCTATTGATTGTTTTGTTAGTAAGTCTCTACTGCCCTAAGGTTTTATTTTGCCAAAATATTCAAATCAACTTTACGGAAATCAGCAGTCAACAGGGCGCATTTGCTTACCTTTTGAAACCCAGAGGCTCAAAAATGGACACCATAGCCAAGGGTGAGTTTATCAATGGTGTCTGTAAAATCAATTGTAAAGATTATCCGAAGGGATTATACCAGTTAGTAGTAATTGAACCAACGAAAGCAACATTTTTACTGCTTGGTAATTCCAACATTTCTGTAAGATATGAATCCGAAAAAAAATTAACTCCTAAACCTGTTTTTGAAAATTCTGAACCCAATAGGCTGCTTCAAAAGATTTTAATTCAAAATGAGCAATACTTTTTAAAGCGGGATAGCTTGAGTAGGCTGGGACAATCCATCTATGAATTTGACGTGAACTACAAGGGAAAGGTGGATTCATTGAGAATGGAATATGACCAACTGCATGAAGAGAACAATGCAAAGTTGGACGCCATTTCCCGGCAAACAACGGATGAATACCTCTCAGGTGTTTTAATTCCGGTTTTAAAGTTCACAGTGTTTAACAAAGAAGCGGACAAAGCAAAATATGATAGTGAGCGCGCCTTTCAGCATTTTGAATTTTTCAGGAATATTGACTTTTCCAAAAAGCAATTGGTTGACGATTATTTTTTTGCGCAGAAGCTGAATGAATATATCAATTACTTTGGCGGGCGCAGCACGAAGGCAAAGCAGGAAAGTTGCGCAATGCTTCTTCGCTTAACAGACGCTAATCGGGAAGTTCAAAAATTTACGATGGCCACTTTGATGGAGGCATATTTCAACACACAGGACCTTGAAATGGTAGAATACGTTATCAATTCAGGGAGTGCCGAATCTTGTGAGGCATCTCAATTCAGCGGAGAACTAAAAAATTACTTTGAGAATGTGGAGCGTCTGATACCGGGACAAACAGCACCGGAAATTTCACTTAAAGACCCGGCTGGAAGCATTCAATTATTATCCTCTACTGTTAAGTCGAATAAATACACCGTTGTTTTCTTTTGGGGAAGTTGGTGTCCACATTGCTTGGATATTCTCCATAAGTTAAAAAACCTTTATCCTGAATTAAAAGCAAAGGAGGCTGAGGTTTTTGCAGTAGCGCTTGATGACAGTTATGAAGCCTGGGTTCAGGCGCTTGCACAATATAACGCGGGATGGATAAATGTAAGCGAGCGCAAAAAGTGGGATACAAAAGCGGCAGAAGACTATAATGTTCGCGCCACACCTATCCTTTTCCTGATAACGGGCGAGATGAAAATCGTTGGAAAATATATTACAATAGAAGAACTTAAATCAGCCTGGCCCAAACCCTGATAATTCTCTCCAATCATTTTCGACTTCGTGGTTATTTATTTGGTTTACACAAACTCATTCCAATTTTTTTTGGCATTGACGAATGATGAGCGCCAACCGGAACATCACATCTATGCCCTGACTCACCATGTGCGGGATTTAATTTTGATTTGATATCAATCCCCTCAAGCGGATCCGAAGCAAGTTTAATCTTACCCGGATCATTTGAAAGAGTAGGGATATTTCCTATTGAATCTGGGAGCAGGTTAGCCGGGTCGCTGGATGAATCGGGCGGCATAACTGTTGAGTCATTTGTCTCGTAAGTGAAATCGTTTGAATTCCCGTTAGCCGGTTCGCTTTGATTGTTGCAAGCGGTAAATAATATAAATGCCATAGCAATAGATAGATAGAGTTGTTTCATTAGAGGAGTTTTAATTTAAAACAAAGCTAATTGCTTCACGTATTTTTTTGGTTGACAATTCAAATTTTTTTTACTCTTTATATTCTGTCAACTTCATCAGTTTTGTTAAGTCCTCTTTTCGGAAGCATACGACAATCCAGATGAATACGGCAACGAAAAAGCCTGTTCCATAATTCACCCTTACAATCGGGTGAAGGAAATGTACTATCCGTTCAGCAACAGGCGATAGAGGCGGAGCCTCCAGGACAGGAGTTTTATTAAACGTGTTTACCATCTCAATGTAAATAGTGAAATTGACATAGAGCTGTATCAGGAGTAGCGCCAGCAGCAACGCAGGAATTTTGCGCTTCAAAGGCAAGGGAGTGGCTAAAATCAGGGCGAGAAGAAACGCTACAAAAAGGAAATCATGATACAGGTCAAGGCTGATGCGCGTCCACTGATAAGTGGCTCCCGTTTTCAGAGAATGTGCGTAATGTTTGGAATTGTAAATATGAATGTTGGTGGGGAAATTCCAGCTATGTGTATCCTTATTCGGAAGGAATTCTGCAACTCCGATGCTTCGAAAGTTTCCTAAAAAATATTGCGCCTCCCATCTGAGGAAAGCGGCATATTTATCGCCCATGCCGATTTGTTGCATAATCAAAATGAAATAAACGACAAGGAAGATTGCAACAAACTTGAAAATAACTTTGTTCATATCTTACATTAAAGATTTGCTCGTGGCGTTATTCTGCTTTTCAGCGAATAAATAATCCAACCGGCTAAAAGCATCAATGTTGCCACGATAAAAATCACAGGCCAAATCTGGAGATGTAATAAATTAAAATAAAACTCTTTTTCGGCTCCAAACAAGAAACCGCCATGCGCTCCGGCAAGATAGAGTGTGATAATGCGTAATATGTTTAGCGCAAACAAAATAGGAATACCGCCTAATACGCCAAAGAGCTTTGCTTTGAAAGGGGCTGGAAATAATAGAACGGCACAGAGAAATATCGCCATGGGTTCCAACGCGTCACAGCCCCTGCCAACATCTATGGTGATTGAGCCTGAGCTGAGCCTGGCATCAATCACTGTGGCGTGTTGCCCGAACAACGCCAAGATGTTTGCCGCAACCAGCGCATTGAAACGGGTGAAGGGGATGAGGATGTTATTAGTAAAAAAATCGGTGAACCAGAATCCGTAAAACACGCCCATCAAAACGGCAAAGCCTAATGAAAACTTCAAAACCGGATTTTTCCCCTGCCACCATGAGGCAAACTCTTCCCGCAGATTGAATTCGCTTTGCTTTTTTTTACGAAGCCGCTTCTGTTGTATTTTATCGGGTTTCTTCAATTGCCGGGTTGATAAGTGATAAGCTGAATTTTCAGCGTCATGTTTTGCTTTATCAAATTTAATTAGAATTTATTCTGTATGCAAACTAATTTAATGCAGCCTGCCACAGCCAAACGAGATGGAATTTACGGTGGTGAAGCGGGTGTGCGGGTCGAGTAATTACGAATTAACAATTAGGAATTTGACGCAATTCGTAATTCCTCATGTGTTATCTTTCTAACAACTGATTTTCCGAAGAAGTTTAATGAGTTCTTCTTCGTAAAAGTGGGAACATTTTTATCGGAACCGGGATGTTGGTGATGTTTCTCAAAGGTTTCGTTACATTTTTAAGCGCACACCTTTTGTTTAGCTCTTTAAATAAAATCGCCACGCTGATTAACGTGGCGATTTTCTTTTTCTGAATTAGCTGAGCTTTAGTACGTCCACTTGTTTGCCTCAATCACCTTGGCGGCAACTTTTCTGCGGAGTTCTTTGGTATTTACAATGTCATAATTGGTAAAGCGCTTCAAGCCCATGAGCATCACCTTCAGTTCATCGCCTGTGGCAAATGAAGTGAGGGCGTGTTTGCCATGTAAGCCAACGCGCTCCATTGCATCGCTGAAATATACTTTCAGCATCGCCTGCGCTACTTCAGTAGCAGGTTCGCCTTTTACAGCTACGAGTTTTTCTGTGCGCAGCAACAGGGATTCGCTTGCATACAACTCAATGAGCATGTCGGCAATGTTGATGAGAATTTCCTGCTCGTCTTTCAGTTTCATCATCAGCTTTTGCGCTGCGCTCCCCGTTACGAGAAGGGCGGCTTTCTTCATGTTTTTGAGCGCCTTCTTTTCAGAAGCGAACAAGCCGGAGTCACCACTGTCAAACGAAGGAACGGAAGTGAGTTCTTTCTGAATCGCCATGCCGGGCGTCATCAAATCAAGCTGACCTTTCATCGCCTTCTTCATCAGCATGTCAACAATCAACATGCGGTTGATTTCATTGGTGCCTTCAAAGATGCGGTTGATGCGCGCATCGCGGTAAGCGCGCGCAGCAGGCGCTTCTTCCGAATAGCCCATGCCTCCATAAATCTGCACGGTTTCATCCACAACATAGTGCAGCGTTTCCGAACCAAACACTTTCATAATGGAGGATTCAATCGCATATTCTTCCGCTGCGCCTTGTATTGCAGTAGAGAAATCTTTTCCTTCCGCCATCAGTTGTTTTTCTTTTTGGTCAATGAGGTCGCTGGTGCGATAGGTCATTGAATCAAGCGCATAGATGCGAATCGCCTGTTCAGCAAGCTTGTATTTGATGGCTCCGAAGTTGGAGATAGGCTGCCCAAACTGGTTACGCTCATTGGCGTAGTTAATTGCAAAGCTGCTTACCTTCTTTGCGCCACCGAGCACGCCTGCGCCCAATTTGAATCTGCCCACGTTCAAAATGTTGAACGCAATTTTATGTCCCTGCCCGATTTCACCTAAAACATTTTCCGCAGGCACTTTCACATTTTCAAAAAAGATCTGGCGCGTGGAGGAGCCTTTGATCCCCATCTTATATTCTTCAGCGCCCAGCGTGAATCCCGGCAGGTTGCGTTCCACAATCAAGCCGGTGAATTTGTCTCCGCCAATCTTTGCAAACACGATAAAGATGTCTGCAAATCCTGCATTGGTAATCCACATCTTCTGTCCGTTCAAAGTATAATACTTACCGTCAGCGCTCAGGTCAGCGCGTGTCTTTGCTGCAAGCGCATCTGAGCCGGAGCCGGGTTCAGTTAAACAGTAAGCAGCTTTCAATTCACCCGTAACGAGTTTTGGAAGATACTTTTGTTTTTGCTCGGCAGTGCCGAAATACAAAATTGGCAACGTGCCGATGCCGGTGTGCGCACCCATCGAAACAGAGAAAGAAGAAGCTTTACCCATCGCTTCCATCATCACGGTGTTGGTGTTGAAGTCTTTACCGAATCCACCGTATTCTTCGGGAATTGCCAAACCAAGGAGACCTAACTCACCCGCTTTATCGAGCAGCGAAGGAACGAACCCTTCTTCCTGCTTTTCAATTCTATCAAGGTTGGGATAAATTTCTTTTTCAATGAAATCGTTGGTCATGCTTTCCAGCATGCGTTGCTCTTCGTTCAGATCTTCGCGCGTGAAGACATCCTGCGCTTCCGTTTCCTTGATTAAGAATTCACCGCCTTTCAGGAATTGCTTTGTTTCTGTGGTAGTTGACATTGAGTTTTGTATTTAGATGTTAGATTTTTATGGTTAAACTTTTGAAGGAACAGAATTTATTTTAGTGGATTAACAACTTTTAATCCCTGAATGTTTTTAAAATCATCCGTATTGGCAGTGAGTACTTCCTCATCAAATAGCAAACAGGTAGCTGCTATCAAAGCAGTTCCTAATCCTAAATTTTTCTTTTGTCTCAACAGTGTGGCATTATCGATCACCATTTGGTCAACCGGATAATTTGACACTGCCGTAAATAATTTTTGAAAAAACATTTTGTCTTTTGAAGTGAGCGAATGAAATCACCGTACTTCTACTTTTGAAATTGCTGAAAACTTTGTGCCGGGCTTGCTGAATAATTTTCTCAGACTTCCATATTTCAGGCTTGGCTGAGTAGATGATAATATTGCTGTCTATCACCGCCATCAATCTCTGAAAGGAAGTTTTCTGTCTTTCCTTATCTCTCGCTGCCATTTCACAGGGTCTTTGATAGACTTGCCATCGCCACCTTTCATAATAATCTCCCAGTTTTTTTTACGTTCTTCCTCCGATAAATCTCCTTTAGCCCTTTTCTCTTCCGGCAACAAAATCACTTTCATCCGACTGCGTGCTTTTCTTCTATGCTTTAAAGGAATGCGTATCGTTCCGTTTTCAACTACCGTATCAAAGACGATGGGTTTCATTTTTATTTCTTTGAATAAAGTGAGAACTCAAAGAGTTAAAACGGGACGCTGCAAATTGCAGCGCCCCGTTTATTATGCTTCTCAGTTTAACAACTCATAAATCCCCGCGATGCCCTGACCGCCACCGATGCAGGCAGTCACCATTCCGTATTTTTTCTTTCTTCTGCGGAGTTCATTCACGATTTGCACTGTCAGTTTTGTTCCGGTGCATCCGAGCGGGTGACCAAGCGCAACTGCGCCTCCGTTCACATTTACTTTTGCCGGGTCAAGGCCTGCTTCTCTGATCACAGCAATCGCTTGCGTGGCAAAGGCTTCATTGAGTTCGAATAAATCAATGTCCTCCAACTTCATATTTGCCTGCTTCAACACTTTCGGAATTGCCTTCACCGGACCCATGCCCATGATGCTCGGGTCAACACCGGCAGCAGCACAATTCACCATGCGCGCAATCGGCTTCAGGTTTAATTCCTTCACCATTCTTTCTGACATCACAATCACAAACGATGCTCCGTCAGAAGTTTGAGAAGAATTTCCTGCCGTAACTACTCCGCCTACGGAGAATACGGGTTTCAATTTCAAGAGTGTTTCCACACTTGTATCTGCTCTCGGACCTTCGTCTGTATCAACCGTGAAAGTTTTCGTTTGCTTTTTTCCGTCAGCGAAATAAATTTCCTCCACTTTCACCGGAACGATTTCATCTTTAAAGAATCCGCTCTTAATAGCGTTTAGCGCTTTCACGTGTGAGTTGTAAGAAAATTCATCTGATTCCTGGCGCGTAACCTTGAATTCAGTTGCAATCTTTTCAGAGGTGTGACCCATTCCCAGAAAGTAGTGCGGCCATTCTTTGGCAACAGCATAATTGGGAACAGTTTTCCAACCGACAGTCGGCACGAGAGACATGCTTTCGGAACCACCGGCAATAATACAATCCGCAAAACCCGCGCGGATTTTTGCAGTTGCCATGTTGATGGTTTCCACTCCGGAACCGCAGTAGCGATTCACTGTTACCGCAGGAACTCCAAGCGGTAATGAGCGCACTGCTATCCAACGCGCCATTTGCAAACCCTGCTCAGCTTCGGGAACTGCATTGCCGACAATCAAATCGTCAATACGCTCCGGGTCTAATTGCGGAACTGACTTTAACAAATGGTCAATCACTTCTTTTGCGAGGTCAACTGGAGATAAGTATTTGAATCCACCTCTGTTTGCCTTTCCTACCGCACTGCGGTAACCGGCAACGATATATGCTTCTTGCATGGTGTTAGATTTTTATTGTTTAATAATTTTTGATTCAATCAGTTTCTTAATGGCTTTCCTTTTTCCAACATGTGCTGCATCCTCTCAAGAGTTTTCTTTTCACCAAGAAGCGATAAGAAGGCTTCTCTTTCGAGGTCAAGCAAGTATTGCTCTGAAACTTTTTGCTCGCCTGACAAATCACCACCCGCCATCACGTAACCAATCTTTTGCGCAATCAGGTAATCATGCTCAGTAGCGTATTTGCCAAAATAGAAACCATAAGAGCCTGAGTAGAATCCACCCAATGCTGTTTTACCGAGCACGGTGATATCCTGTCTCATAACCGGACGCGTGTAGCCGAGTTCGTATAAGCGGATCGCTTCTTTCTTCGCTTCTGCAATCTGACGGTCGCGGCTCAGCACGATGATGTCGCGGTCTTTCTTGAAGACATTCATGTTCATCGCTTCATAAGCTGATGTTGCAACTTTTGCAGTAGCGATGTTCACGAAGTATTCCTGAATCACATTCAACTGCACATCGCCTTTTTTGTAAGTATCAGAAGCGCGTAACACAAATTCCTTTGTGCCACCACCTGCGGGAATCAAGCCTACACCTACTTCCACAAGACCAATATAAGTTTCGGCATGAGCTACTACTTTATCAGCGTGCATCGCAAGTTCGCAGCCACCGCCCAGCGTCATGTTGTGCGGAGCAACTATTACCGGAATATCCGAGTAACGCGCGCGCATTGTAGTGTTCTGGAATGTGCGCACTGCGAGTTCGAGTTCATCCCATTCTTGCTGTGCGGCAAGCATCATGATAAGCATGAGGTTCGCGCCAACAGAAAAATTCTGCCCGTTGTTTGCTACCACCAACCCTTTCCAGCCCTGTGTTTCAGCGATTTCAATAGACTTGTTGATACCTTCAATCACTTCCGGTCCCATCGAATTCATCTTCGACTGGAATTCGAGATTCAACACGCCATCACCAATATCATGCAGCGTAGAACCGTCATTTTTCCAAACTGCTTTTTGTGAACGCAGATTGTCGAGAATGATGTAAGAACCTTGTCCCGGAATTTCTTTGTAAGACTTTGACGGAATATGATAATATTTTTTAACACCCTTTTCTACTTTGTAGAAAGTGTCGCAACCTCCGGCAAGCATATCATACACCCATTGTGCGGGCTTCTTGTTGATGCTCTCCATGTACTTAGCCACTTCGGCAACGCCCACGGAATCCCAAGCCTCAAAAGGTCCGGTTTCCCAAGCAAAGCCTGCTCTCAACGCATCATCCACTTTGTAAAGGTCATCAGTGATTTCAGGAATTCTATTCGTGCAGTATTGATATACGTAGCTTGAAAGTTTTTTCAAAAAGTCTGCGCCTTTATCTGTGCCTTTGAAAATGATGCGCAGACGCTCGGTAAGTTCATCCACATTCTTTGTGTCTGCAACAATTTCCAACTTTGGTCTTGTTGATGGCTTGTATTCAAGCGTTGCAGGGTCAATGACCGTTACTTCTTTCTTTCCTTCAGCAGTTTTTGTTTTCTTATAAAAACCTTGGCCACCTTTGTCGCCTGTCCAGCCTTTCTCTACCATCTTATTAATATAGTCGGGCACAACAAACAACGAACGTGATTCATCATTCACGCAATCAGCCTGTGCATTGTTCGCGACTTTCACCAGCGTATCAATACCAATCAAATCACCAAGACGGAACGTAGCGGTTTTCGGTTTTCCTGAAATCGGACCCGTTACTGCATCCACTTCTTCGATAGACATTCCGACTTCGTTCATCAAATGATAAACAGCCATCACGCTGAACACACCAATACGGTTTGCGATAAAAGCGGGAGTGTCTTTGCAGAGCACCGTGGTTTTACCCAAAAATTTATCGCCATACTCCATCATGAAATCAATCAATGACGGGTCGGTTTTCGGAGTAGGAATGATTTCAAGCAACTTCAGATAGCGCGGAGGATTGAAGAAGTGCGTTCCGATGAAATTCTTCTGGAAATCTTCGCTTCTGCCTTCGAGCATCTTGTGCAATGGAATACCGGACGTGTTCGTAGAAACGATGGTTCCGGGTTTGCGATATTTTTCAACTTCCGTGAAAACCTTTTTCTTGATGTCGAGATTTTCAATCACCGCTTCAAAAATCCAATCTACATCGGCAATGTCTTTCATGTTGTCTTCAAAGTTGCCGGTGGTGATGCGCGAAGCGAATGCTGCATCATAAATCGCTGCCGGTCTGCCTTTGAGTGCGGCAGTCAGCGAATCATTTACAATCTTATTGCGGGCGGCTTTATCATTTTTTTTGTTTTCAGGTAAATCGCGGGGAACGATGTCGAGCAAAATCGTTTTCACTCCGATTCCTGCGAAATGACAAGCAATGCGCGAGCCCATCACACCTGAGCCAAGCACTACAACCGAACGTACGTGCCTTGCGGTTTTTACACCTTCCTGCTGCGATTTGGGTTTTTCAGCTACAGCTTCCATAATTTTTGTTTTTAGGGGTTAAAAAATTAAGCCTCACCAAGCCCTCCGGTCTCACCAAAGGAGTCCGAGCGTTTTCGCTTTTAAGTGAGGTTGAATATTGAAAGTACATGAACTGCAAATTTATTCAGTTATTGTGTTTTGCCAAACGCCCGTTTGAAATTGTTACTAACCGTTCAATCGCTCTTTTGTTTGCTTTCAGGAAATAATCCTTCTTATTAAAGATGCGCGAAAGCATCAGCGAGCCTTCCATTTCGGCAATTGCTTGCTCCGCCAGTTCCTGCGCTTTATCTTCCGGGAAGCTGTCTGTATAAATCGTTTTCAATGCCTTGAAATACTGCTTGAAAAATATCTGGATAAGCTCCTGAAATTCTGGATTGACATGCGCGGTTTCCAAACCCATGTTTCCCATAATATTTCCTTTTTCGCTGCCGAGGAAAACGTGTTCCGTCACTGCAATCATCTTCTCTAAACGCTCTTTTGCAGAAAGGCTTTTATCATAAGCGTGCATGAAAACCTGGTCTTGAAAAAACTTGTGGACATACATCATCACTTCTTTCATCAACTCCTCTTTGCTGTCGAAATAATGATAGATGCTACCTTTGAGCAAACCCACCGATTCGCCAATATCCGCCATCGTAGCCTGATGATAGCTTTTCTTGCGAAACATCTTCAGCGCCTGATGAACAACGTATTCTTTATTGACTTTTTGTTTAGGCATCTTTCAATCGTGCGAAGCGCTTAAAGCAACGACACGAAGTTAGCAGGTTTGTACGATTTTACCAAACGCTTGTTTGGTAAAAGAAAATTCAAAGTGGATAACTAATCCATTTCCATATCCATTCCACCTCCCCCATCTTCTCCGCGTTTTTTGTCTTTGCGGGTATTGCCGTTGTTGATTTTGTAGCTAAAACCAAGCGTGAGTATTTGCGATTCACGCCTGCGCATGGATTCTACATAATAATCTTCGGCTTCTGTTACGCTTCTCCATCTGCGCGTGTTGAACACGTCTGTTGCGCTGAGCGAGATGCTTCCTTTTCCTTTCAGGATTTCTTTTTTCAAGCCCATATCAAAGCTATACAACGGCAATGTGTAGCCTTGCGCGTTGAGTGATTTGCTTCGAAAAAATCCTGAAAGTTGGATGTCTATATTTTTCCAAACGGTGAACGTGGTGCTGACACGCCCGTTAAAATTAAAAATGTCGCTGCCGGAAATGCCGAGGTCTTCGCGCCCTTCGAGAATTTGACGGAAGTAACTGAAGTTGGTGTTGAACCGCCACCATTTGAACAGGTTCATATTAAACACCATTTCCGCGCCAAACGAATGACTCTCTGAAAGATTCAGGCTGGTGTGCGTGGCAACGCCTGTGCTGTCAACGCTGGTGTAGCGCATGATAACGTCCTGTGTGTTGCGGTAAAATAAGGTGGAGGTGAGCGAAATTTTCTTCCACACTTTCTGGTGTCCTAATTCAAACGAATGCACGATTTCCGGTTGCAGTTTCGGATTGCCGATGCGCAAATTGAGCGGGTCGGAATATTCAGGAAACGGATTCAGCGACCACATACCCGGGCGACTGATGCGCTTTGCATAACTGAGCGAAATTTCATTTTCCTTTTTGAGCGCATAGCGCAAATGCGCTGAAGGAAAAATTTTGTGATAATCATTTTGGTATGCTTCGTCAGTCACAAATTGATAAGAATCGGTGAGCGTTCCTTCGTAACGCACGCCTGCCTGATAGCTGAGTTTTTTGTATTTGTTTCCCAAAATCACATAGCCCGCAATCACCGTTTCTTCAAATTGAAAACGGTTGGAGCGCGTTTCATCCTCCACCCAATCCTGCGCAGCCTCATCAAAGTCCTGATAAATCAATTCATTATCTGCATTGCGATATGTGCCTTTCGCGCCAAATTCAAAGCGACCTATTTTTTCAACCGGTAGCACATAATCAGTTTGCACTGTTGCTACCTGCGTTTGCTCCTGTTGCGCTGTGCGTTGCCTGCTGCCGGGAATCTGGGCAGGCGCATAATTGTAGATGCTATACTGCTCCAGCGCGTCCATGTCTTCTTCGGAATCGTTGGATGAATAGGAAGCATCCATCGTCCACTCTTTTCCTTTCATTTCATAGGTGCGCTTGAAGCCTGCTGCAAAATCATAATTTAAATCCTGCTCATCTTCCTCGCTTGCTCTCAACGATTGTTCTGAAATCGAATCGTTGAAATCGGTAGTTAAATAATCGTTGTCTTCTTCATCGTCACTCAAGCCATAGCGGATATTTCCGGAAAGCGTGAGCGATGTTTTGTCGTTCAAAAAAATATCCGCGCCTGCCTTCATGTTGTAGTTCTGTCCTTTGCGCAATCCGTCAGCTTCCTGATTCAGATAATTCAGCGAATCGCTGACAGTGTATTCTCTAAAACTTTTACCTCGATTAAAGCGCTGATTGTAGCGCGCATCCGCGCCAAAGAAATAATTCACTTTTTTATTTCTGTAATTCAAGTTGATTCCCGCTGAATATTTATGGCGCGTTCCCACGCTTGCATTCACCACGCCATTCAATCCCTGCTTTTTATTTTTCTTCGTAACAATATTGATAATTCCGCTCATGCCTTCAGAATCATAGCGCGAGGAGGGGTTGGTAATAATTTCAATACGGTCAATCATCTCTGCGGGAAGTTGCTCAAGCAATACGCTCGCGCTCATGCTTGAAGGCTTTCCATCAATCAAAATATTTGCGTTGCTTCCGCGAAGGCTCACGTTGCCATCTATATCAACCGAAACGGAAGGCACATTTTTCATCACCTCCAGCGCATTGGCTCCTGTAGAGGTAATGTCTTTGTCCACATTGATTACTTTCTTATCGAGATTGTAATCCAGAATTTCTTTCTCACCGGTAACATTTACTTCATTGATGCTGATTTCAGAAGGACGCAGAAAAATATCTGCGAGTTTGAGTTCCGGTTTTTCTTTTGAGAGCGAGAGATTACGAACAGTATCGGCAGTGAATCCGATGAAACTAATCGTCATAAAATAATTTCCGAAGGGCACGCTGCTGATTTCAAATTTCCCCTTCTCGTTGGTGACTGCCCCTGAAATTAATTTTCCGTCAGGCTCAGTAAACAGCGTGACGCTTGCATATTCTACAGGTTGCTTTGTTTTGAAATCCAGAAGGTTTCCTTTTATAACTCCTGTCGGCTTGGTAGAGGTTGGTTTTTGAAAATCGCCTTGCTGCGGCTGGGAATAGAGAACATTTTCAACACAGGTAAATAACAAAATGAACAGGAAGAATATCCGCATGGTTTTGCAAAGTTGCTGCTAAATGGCTCATTTGACTGAGCGGAATGCAGAAGGTTTGATGCAGCTTTTTCCAGAATGTTTTAATTATTCAGAAATTCGCACCGGATATAAAAAGTGAGTAACAAAAGCCGCATCTTATCGCTGGATGTATTGAGAGGAGTATTCACTTCTTTAAGAGTCTTCACAAGCAATCCCGGTTCGTGGACGCATCGCTTCGCAATTTTTACTTACACGGGTTGGGTGGGATGCAGCTTTACGGATGTTTTTTTCCCGCTGTTCATTTTTGTGGTAGGCGTATCGGTATATGTGTCGCTGAAAAGCGCAAAAGAAATTAAGCAGCCAAGCGAGTTGTATTCCAAAATTTTTTCGCGCACGATAAAACTTTTCTTAATTGGAATGGCGCTCAACCTGCTGCCTGATTTTGATTTTGCTTCTCTGCGCGTCATGGGCGTGTTACAGCGCATCGCGGTTGTGTATTGCGCCTGCGCATTACTTTTCCTGCATACAAATCTCCGCACGCAAATTTTACTTGTGCTTTTTTTGCTCATCGGCTATTGGGCTGCGCTCACGTTTATTCCTGTGCCGGGCTTTGGCGTTGCGAGTTATGTGCCGCAAGAAAGCCTCGCTGCATGGCTCGACCAACTTGTGCTTGGCGGACACATCTACAAATATTCTCCTACCGTTGACCCCGAAGGAATTCTCAGCACACTGCCCGCGATTGCAACTGCGCTGACGGGAATGATAGCAAGTCAATTTTTATTATCAGCAAGAAGCGATACAAGAAAACTTACAACACTTGTGCTTTCCGGCATCGCGCTCATCATGCTCGGCTTGTTGTGGAACAACTCGTTTCCGATTGAAAAAAGATTATGGACAAGCTCCTACGTGCTCTTTACATCTGGAATTGCGCTATGTTGTCTTTCATTTTTTTATCTTCTGCTTGATGTATTGAAAATCAGGAAGTGGTCGCCTGTGATTGTAGCTTACGGCACAAACGCATTGCCGATTTATATTGCGCTGGAAGCAATTCCTACATTGCTCTATTTGATTCAGGTGAAAACAAACACAGGCGAAATGATGCGCTTGCAAGATTGGATTTTCACCAACTGGTTTAACAATTGGGCGTGCAGTTCTGAACTTGCTTCGCTGCTGTATTCTGTTGCGTTGCTGCTCGTATTTTCCATCCCTGTGTGGATCTTGTACAAGAAGAATATCATCATCAAAGTATAGCTGTGCGCAGATACTTTTTCATCTCTATTTACTTACTCGTTCTTGCCGGATGCGGCAACGCATTAGAAAAAAAACTTGATGCGCTTCCCGCTGATGCAATCTTAGAAATTGCTACTTATGATGGCAGCGGTCAACTTGTGCATCCTGACATTCTTTTTCACAACGACACGTTTTATCTTGCCACTACGCCCTACCCTTTTTACAATGATAAATTAGAGAACCCTTGTTTTTACAAAAGTACTGACGGCATCAACTTCACAGAACTTTCGCCCGGATTAAATCCCCTTGTTCCTACGCCAGCTTATGACCACAACGATGACCCCGACTTGCTCTTTGATTCTGTTTCAAATGAATTTCAAATTTATTATCTCGAAACCATGCGACCGGATTCGCAAAATGTGATTCTGCTTACGAGTAAAACAGGAAGAACATGGAAGAAGCAAACTGCTTTGCATTACAATCTTTCGCAGGGAGAAATTTTTATTTTATCTCCTGCTGTAATTCGCGGACGCGATAATACCGAGCGTATGTTTTATGTGGTGAAAGGCGATTCAACAAATCACATTGAGTTCATCGAGAAAAAACAAACATGGGAAAAGACAGCCGTCCAAAAAATTCAAATATATTATCCTGAAAATTTCACTCCGTGGCATCTTGATGTTCTTAAAGACGAACAGCATTATTATCTGTTGTGCAACGGCTTTTACGGCAACCCGGCATCATTTGAAGAGAGCAAAGGAAAATATACCCTCTTGCTTTTTCAAAGTGATGATTTGATGGAATGGAAATTCGTCAACACGCTTCTTGACTGCACCGACATCGGCAATGATTGCCATTATGTTTACCGAGCTACCGGTTTAGTCAGCGACAATACGCTTGCACTTTGGTATTCGTATGTAACAAGTGAACAAACGTGGAGGATTGGAGTAAAGAAAATTCCGCTTTTGTAGAGACGCAATATTTTGCGTCTCTGTAATTGCTTCTACAGATTCCATCCCAGCGAGGGATGGAATCTGTTTGCTTTACACGATGTTCCCGTTGTCGGGCGTGGTGTCGTTAGCGTAAATGGCGTCAATCTCCGATTGATATTGCTTCATCACTACATCGCGCTTCACTTTCATTGTAGGTGTCATGATGCCATTGTCCACTGTCCAGTCAGCAGGTAACAGCTTGAATTTTTTCACCTGCTCTACCTTTCCGAAGTCTTTGTTGAATCCTTCCACTTCATCCTGAATTGCTTTCAACACTTTAGGATTTGTCACTAACTCTTCTTTCGTGTTGTAGGACACTCCATTCTTCCCACACCAGTCTTTAAGATAATCAAAAGCAGGAACAATCAACGCTGAAACAAACTTTTGGTTTTCACCCACCACCATCATCTGCTCAATGAAGGGGCTTTCTTTCATTTTATTTTCAATCACCTGTGGCGCTACATATTTTCCACCCGATGTTTTGAAAAGCTCTTTTATACGTCCCGTGATTTTCAAAAACTTCTTGCCTTTGTGATCGAGCCATGTGCCCTGGTCGCCTGTGTGGAGCCATCCGTCTCTATCAATTGTTTGGTCGGTTAAATCCTGACGCTTGTAATAACCCATCATGATGTTGGGACCTTTTGCGAGAATCTCCTGCGTCTTTTCATCAATCTTAATTGTAACACCCTCAATCGGCAAGCCTACTGTGCCGAGCCAATAGCCGCCTTCTTCCAATTTATTTGCAGTGAGCACCGGAGCGGTTTCCGTTTGCCCATAGCCTTCGCGCACTGCGATACCCGCAGCATTAAACACACGCGCCAAATCTTTGCGCAACGCGGCTGCGCCTGTTACAATACCAACCACGTTTCCGCCCAATGCCGCTTTCCATTTGCTGAAAATAAGTTTACGCGCAATCGCCAGTTGAATATTATACCACAAGCTGTTTTCACCCTTATCGTCAAAATTCAACCCGAGGTTCACAGCCCAAAAAAACAATTTGCGTTTCATACCCGTCAGTTCCAAGCCCTTGCTCATGATTTTATCATACACTTTCTCCAGCAGGCGCGGCACCGATGTAAAAAATTGCGGCTTCACTTCCTGCAAATTCGCTCCGATAGTTTCCAAACTTTCCGCATAGTAAATTGAAGCGCCCACCGCCATATAGGTGTAAGCCACCATGCGCTCGAAGATGTGACACATCGGTAAAAAGCTGAGTACCTTATGCTCGCTGCTCACAGGAAGGCTGGGAATAGTTGCAGCCACATTGCTTGCCACGTTCTTGTGCGAAAGCATCACGCCTTTGGGAACACCCGTTGTGCCTGATGTATAAATAATGGTAACAAGGTCATTTTCTTTGATCCCTGCTTTGAGCTTTTCCACTTCCGAATTGTCGCCATCTTTTACCACTTTGCACTCATCTTTCCATGCCTTTGCTCCTTTCACGTCATCGAAAGTATAGATATCGCGTAGCGAAGGAACATCTTTCTTTATGTTCTGAATCTTCTGATATAATCCTTCATCTGAAACAAGCGCCAGTTTAATTCCGGCATCATTGAAAATGAATTTGTATTCACCTTCGCTGATGGTGGGATAAATGGGAACGCTGATTGCGCCAATCTGCATCATCCCCAGATCAACAAAATTCCATTCAGGGCGGTTATTTGAAATGATAGCAATCGTATCGCCCGGCTTAATACCCAACTTCAAAAACGCGCGGCTTACTTCGTTCACAATATTTACAACCTGTTGCGTAGAAAATTTTCTCCACTCGCCATTTACTTTGCTGGCAAGGCAATCTTCTTGCGGGAAATTTTTTAACTGGTGATCCAGAATATCAAACAATCGTGTGTAACTCATGGCTTTATAGTTTTTTAGGGGTTCTTTTTGAGAAGGGTAAAAATAGGGAAATTAGGAATTAGGAATTAGGAATTTTGAGGAGGAAGTGATATTTCTGTTTCTATTGAATTCTTTCATTCGTAATTCCTAATTCTAAATTCGTAATTATCTTCCATGCTCATCCTTCCCGCTATCCTGCCTGATGTTGCCGCGCTTGAAGCACTTGTAAATTCCGCCTATCGGGGTGAAAGCTCGCGCAAAGGCTGGACTACCGAAGCCGATTTTCTTGACGGCATCCGCGTGGATGCCGAGCGGCTCACGGAAATCATTCAGGGAAAAGATTCCCAAATTCTGAAGGCGCTTGATGCTCAAAACAATATAATAGCCTGTGTGCATTTGGAGAAACACGGCAGCAAACTTTACCTTGGCATGTTAACCGTTTCTCCCACGTTGCAAAATAAAGGCATCGGCAAATTACTGATTGCGGCTGCCGAACGGGAAGCAAAGAAATTAAATTGCAATACCATTTACATGACCGTGCTTACGGAGCGCGATGAATTGATTGCGTGGTATGAGCGACATGGTTACCTAAATACAAAAGAAATAAAACCCTTCCCTATGGATAATCCCCGGTTTGGTTTACCTAAAAAAAAGTTGGAGTTTGTAGTGCTGAAAAAATGGTGTTAATGTGAAATTTCAGGTGCAAACGCCTTGAATATGCAAGGTGCAAGCTATTTTACTCTTCCTTGTAAAAAGATACCGCTCGACTTCAGTCGAGTTTCTCTATCAATGCGCATGATAATGAAACGATATAAATACGCGTCCGCCTGCGTACTACTTCAGTGATTAAACCTTATAACTACAGAATTTTTTAAGCGAACGGCAGTTCATCGCCCAGAATATCCAATTCATTTGTATCTTTTGACCGCATTTTTTTACGAATTCATTTTCATGCCGATTAAAAATTACAATGGCTTCCTGTTACTGTCAACGCTCAGCTTTTTCTTACTGCAAGCGTGTCGCGAGGAAAGCGATAAAGTGAAGCCGCAGATGACCTCGCTCACCGAGTCGGTGTATGCTTCGCTCACGGTGCAGCCGGAAAGCCTCTATTCTGTTTATCCTGCGGTGGGCGGCATTCTGAAGGCAAACCTTGTAACCGAAGGTGATGTGGTGGCGAAAGGGCAGCCGCTTGCGCAGATTGAAAATGCGAATCCCGAATTGAATACCAGAAATGCATTGCTTGCCTACGAGCTGACAAAGGAAAATTATTCGGGGCAGAAAGGGGTGTTGCAGGAATTGGAAAATCAAATCAGGGCAGCGCAACTGAAACTCACCAATGACTCTGTGAACTATCTGCGGCAAAAGAAATTGTGGGAACAAAATATCGGTTCGAAGATTGATTATGACACGCGCTCGCTCGCCTATGAAACTTCATTGAGCGAAGTGGCGCGGCTGCGCAGCAGATATGCGCAAACGAAAAACCAACTCAAAACACAACTGGAGCAGGCAGAATTAAACTACCAGACAAGCCTGAACACGAAAGGCGACTTTTTAATTAAAAGCCTGCTTGATGGTAAAGTGTATGAACTGAAAAAGAATCCTGGGGAGATTGTTTCCCTACAAGAGCCGGTGGCATTGGTAGGCAGCAAAGATTCCTTTTTGTTAGAGATGCAGGTTGATGAAGTGGACATCGCAAAAATTAGCGAGCATCAAACGGTGCTTGTGCGCTTAGATGCTTATGATAAAGAAGTTTTCGAGGCTACAGTCCGCAAGATTTATCCGAAGATGGATGTGCGCTCGCAAACATTTTTGGTGGAAGCAGTATTCAAAGTGCAGCCCGCGAAACTCTACCCCGGACTCACGGGAGAAGCGAACATCATCACTTCCGTGAAAGAAAAAGCGCTGGCGATTCCTTATGAATATCTGCTGAACGGCAACAAAGTGAAAACCGAGAAGGGCGAAGTGACAGTCACTATCGGCATCAAAAACTTTGAGCACGTTGAAATTATTTCCGGCATTGACACAACCACGTACATCTATAAACCGGAGTAACCGCTGATGAATTTCCCCGTCATCTTCAGCATCTCGCGTACGCATTTGCTTTCGCGCATGAAGCAAACGGTGACAGCTTCCCTTGGTGTCACCTTTGGCATCGGGGCGTTTATCATCCTCGTGAGCTTTATGACGGGCTTAAACGAAATGCTTGATGGATTAATCCTGAACCGCACGCCACACATCCATCTTTACAACCAGATTACGCCCAGCCCCGAGCAGCCTGTTGATTTAGCCGATGCATTTAAAAGCAGCTTCAACGTGGTGCAGTCAATCAAGCCCAAGCGCGCACAGACGCGCATTCACAACGGCTTGCCTATCCTGAATTTTCTGCGCAATGACTCGCGCGTGAAAGGCGCAGTTCCTCAGGTGGTGGCACAGGTATTCTATGTATCAGGCTCCATCGAGCTGAATGGCATCATCAATGGCGTTGACATCCTCGAAGAAGACAGGCTCTTCAGCATCAGCGATTATATCGTGCAGGGCAGCACGCTCGAACTCGCGCGCACCGAAAACGGCATCATCATCGGGGCGGGCGTGGCGCGCAAGATGTCAGTGAAGCCGGGCGACATCATTCAAATCACCACCCCATCAGGAAATATTTTCCCATTAAAAATTGTAGGCGTGTATGAAAGCGGACTTGCGGATATTGACGACATCCAGAGCTACGCCAATTTGAAAACTGCGCAGAAGCTACTCGGGCAAAGCGACAACTTCATCACCGACATTAATGTGAAGTTGCATGACCTGGAACTGGCAAAGCCCATGTCAGACAAACTCGCCCGCCAGTTTGGCATCGCTGCTATTGACATCAACAGCGCCAACGCGCAGTTTGAAACAGGCTCTGACATCCGCAACCTCATAACTTACGCAGTATCCATCGCGCTGCTCATTGTCGCAGGCTTTGGCATTTACAACATTCTCAATATGCTGATTTATGAAAAAATGAACGACATCGCCATCTTGAAAGCAACGGGCTTTTCGGGCTTTGATGTGAAAATGATTTTCATGGTGGAGGCGCTCATCATCGGCATTGCAGGAGGCATCCTCGGATTGATTATCGGCTATGTTGTTTCCGTGATCATTGACCACACGCCCTTTGAAACACAGGCGCTTCCCACCATCAAAACATTCCCCGTCAATTTCAATCCGCTGTATTACATCATTGGCATCGTGTTCGCGCTGGTCACCACATTTCTTGCTGGCTACATGCCCGCGTCACGCGCACAGCGCATTGACCCCGTAGAAATCATCAGAGGACAATGAGCGCAACAGTATTAGAAGCAAGAAACATCAACAAACACTTCCGTGTGCCGGTGGATTATCATGTGCTGAAGGATATTTCTTTTCGGGTGCAGCAGGGCGAGTTTGTTTCCGTGATGGGCAAGTCAGGCTGCGGCAAGTCAACGCTGCTCTACATCCTCTCCACGATGGATACCAACTATGAGGGTGAGCTGTTTCTGAACGGTGAAAAACTTTCTGGCAAATCAGGCAACGAACTTTCCATAGTGCGCAACGCGCACATCGGCTTCGTGTTTCAGTTTCACTACCTGCTGCCCGAGTTCACTGTGCTTGAAAACGTGATGCTGCCCGCGCGCAAGCTGGGCAAAAAAACAAACGAAGAAATAGAGCACGATGCGATGGAAAAACTCAAGCTGCTCAACATTGGCGACAAGGCAAAGAAGCTTGCCGTGCGCATTTCGGGCGGTGAAAAACAGCGCGTGGCGATTGCGCGCGCACTCATCAACAACCCCGCCATCCTCATGTGCGATGAACCAACAGGCAACCTTGACAGCCAGAATTCCGACAACGTGTTCAACCTCTTCCGCAGACTTGCGAATGAAAAGAAAATCTCGCTGCTCGTGGTCACCCATGACCACGACTTTGCTAACCGGACAGACCGCATCATCGAAATGGCAGACGGAAAGATTGTGAAGTGAAGAGATTCGCACACCCACAAATCCTTCGCGCACCTGTCTGCCGAAGCACTTCGGTGCGCAGACGCAAGGGGGACAATCAGCACATCAACTGTATCTGTCGTCTGCGGACTGACGACTGTTGACTTGATCATCAGCATCGCCAATTAACACCTAACTTTAAGCGCCATAAATATCTATCTAATTATAGTAATCTTATTCTCGTGACTTTTACCGACTTTAACCTCCACGCTACCTTGCTTGAAAGCCTTGATGCGATGGGCTTTGAAAAGCCTACGCCCATTCAGGAGCAGGCGATTCCCTATATCATGCAGAACCGCGACCTTATCGCGTGCGCGCAAACAGGCACGGGCAAAACGGCTGCTTACCTGCTGCCGGTGATTCACAACCTGCTCGCTTCTCCCTCCGGGAAACATGCCATCAACACGCTGGTGATTGCGCCTACGCGCGAGCTTGCGCTACAGATTGACCAACAAGTTGAAGGATTTGGCTATTACGCGCCAGTGACATCAGCCCCTGTTTACGGAGGTGGCGATGGTGCCACATGGGACCAACAAAAACGCGCCATCGTGCAGGGCGCTGATATTTTAATCGCCACTCCGGGCAGGCTGCTCGCGCACATGCAGATGGGCTATGTTGATTTCACGCATGTGCAGCACCTCGTGCTTGATGAAGCCGACCGTATGCTTGATATGGGTTTCTCCGAAGACATTATGATGATTGTGAAAGCGTTGCCCGCAAAACGGCAAACTCTTTTATTCTCCGCCACGATGCCCTCAAAAATCCGCCATCTTGCGAAAACGATTTTGAACAACCCGCACGAAATCAGCATCGCCATTTCAAAACCGGCAGAAGGCATTTTGCAGGCGGCATATTTAGTGAATGACAGCCGAAAAAATGAGCTGGTGAAGCATCTGCTCGCAGGAAAGAAAATTGCAAGCACGCTGATTTTTGCATCCACAAAAATCAAAGTGAAGAAACTCGAGCAGGAATTGCGCAAAATGGGGTTGTCTGTTGCCGGAATTCATTCTGACCTTGAGCAGCCGGAGCGCGAAAAAGTGTTGAGCAGCTTCCGCGCAAAGCAGGTGCAAATCTTAGTGGCTACGGATATTCTTTCACGCGGCATTGATATGGAAGACATCGGCTTGGTAATCAACTACGATATTCCGAACAGTCCTGAAGATTATGTGCATCGTATCGGCAGAACAGCCCGCGCAGAATCAACAGGCGTTGCTATCACCTTCATCAACGAAAGTGAGCGCGAAGAATTCAAGCGCATAGAACAACTCATCGGCAAAGAAGTGAACAAAGTGCCGCTGCCCCCGCATCTTGAAGGCGGCACGGATAATAAGCCGAAACAGCACCACCGTCCGGGAGGGAATCAAAGAAGGTCGTTTAGCAGAAGGTAGTAAGCGAATAAGTCAAGCACTTACTTTTTCATAGCTCCTGTAATTCCATTGAAGTCTCCTTCCCTCTTAAAATTGATATTTTTGCCTTCCCTTAAAATGCGCAATGGTAATTGACAAGGATTTTTTCCGCGAGGTGATTGAGAAGTATATTCCGATGCACGTCTTATTAGGGGTGCAGTTGGTAGAAATTCGCGCTGGATTTGCAAAGTTGTGCATACCTTTTCGCCCGGAGTTGATTGGCGACCCGCGTTCTCAGGCGCTGCATGGCGGAGTGATTGCGCTGGCGCTTGATTCAGTGGGCGGGGCGGCTGCGATGACCACGCTTGTTTCGCCTGATGACAAACTTTCGACTATTGATATGCGCGTAGATTATCTGCGACCGGGCAAGCCACTTGATTTTTTTGTGGAAGGAGAATTAGGGCGTAGCGGCAACAGAATTATCGTGACGCGCATGGTCGCATATCATGTGCGGGAGGAGTTGATTGCAGAGGGAAAAGGCGTGTATAATGTGCGGAGGAAGATTGATAAGTGAGTAGAGAAAATTCAAATTCCAAAAGTCAACTTTGGTTTGTCATTTCAAGTTTGATTACTGGAATTTAATTTGGTTTGTGATTTGGAATTTTAAAAAAAGTATCCCATGAATATAGTAACAGAACTTTCTTCAGAAACCATCCGCTTCAGCGACATTCAATATCAACGTCCTGAAATGAAAGAAATCAAGAGCCGCTTTAATGAGTTGCTCGCTGAATTTACGAATGCGAAAAACGCGCAGCAGCAAAATGAAGTAATAGCAGCAATCAATCTCGTGCGCAATAATTTTTATACGGCAGGCACAGTTGTCTCCATCCGCCACACGGTGGACACTACCGATGCTTATTATGAAGGCGAGCAGGATTACTTCGATAAGAACTTGCCTGAGTTTGAAGCGCTGAATCACAAGTTTTATCAGGTATTGGTAAAATCGCCTTTCCGCAAAGAATTGGAAGCAAAGTGGGGCGTTCAACTTTTTGCGCTTGCAGAAGTAACGCTGAAAACTTTTGACCCGGTGATTCTTGAAGATTTGAAAAAAGAAAACGAACTGAAAACGGAATACATGAAGCTGATTGCTTCTGCAAAGGTGCTGTTTGAAGGGGAAGAAAGAAACCTTTCCGGACTTGTTCCTTTTGAAATGTCGGTTGACCGCGACATGCGCAAGAAAGCAAGCGAAGCGAAGTATGGTTTCTTAAATGAAAATCAGGAAAAACTTGACAAACTCTTTGACGACCTTGTGCAACTGCGCAATGGCATGGCGAAGAAACTCGGTTTCAAAAATTTTGTAGAATTAGGTTATGCCCGCATGACGCGCACAGACTATTCTGCCGCTGATGTGAAATATTACCGCGACCAGATTTTAAAACACATCGTGCCCGTCACAAACCAGTTGCGTGAACGGCAGGCAAAGCGGCTTGGACTTGATACGCTGAAATACTATGATGAAAACCTCACTTACAAAACGGGTAACGCCACACCCAAGGGCGACCCCGATTGGATTATCGCGCAGGGAAAGAAGATGTACAAAGAGCTTTCAAAAGAAACAGATGTGTTTTTCAATTTCATGACGGAATATCAATTCATGGATTTGGTGAACAAGAAAGGAAAAGCGGGCGGTGGCTACTGCACATTCCTTCCTGATTATAAAGCGCCTTTTATTTTTTCCAACTTCAATGGCACATCCCATGATATCGATGTGCTGACGCACGAAGCAGGGCATGCTTTTCAGGCATACATGAGCCGCAATTTTGAAATGCCTGAATATTATTATCCCACGTTTGAAGCCTGCGAAATTCATTCAATGAGCATGGAATTTTTTGCCTGGCCCTGGATGGAAAATTTCTTCAAAGAAGATACTGCGAAATATAAGTTCGCGCACCTGAGCGGTACGCTGCTGTTCCTGCCTTATGGCGCTGCTGTGGATGAGTTTCAGCATTTCGTATATGAAAATCCTGAAGCTACCCCGGCTGAACGCAGAAAGATGTGGCGCGTGATTGAAAAGAAGTATCTGCCTCACCGCGATTATGACGGGAATGCATATTTAGAAAACGGAGGCTTCTGGCAAAAACAAGCGCATATCTACCAAACCCCCTTCTATTATATTGACTACACGCTTGCTGAAATATGTGCACTGCAATTTTGGACAAGGGCAAGCAAAGACAATGCTTCCGCATGGAACGATTATGTGCAACTCTGCAAAGCGGGCGGCAGTCAGCCTTTCTTGAGTCTGGTGAAACTTGCAGGATTGCAATCACCATTCAGCGAAGGCGTGATGCCAAAAGTAGTTGCCGAAGTGAATGCGTGGCTGGCGCAAGTGGACGACACCAAACTATGAAGACAAAATGGGCGCATGCCCTTTCGGTTGAAATTTTCTGGCTGTCATTGACTGGCGTGTTTGTACTTCTATCTGCGCTTCCGCTCTATGGCATCATCACCAATGAATACCTGCAACAGAATATCGTGCTTGCATTGTTGTTTGGATTTTATTTCCGCACGGTAATTTTTTTCAAGCAGATTTCTTACTTACAGCCGCTGGCAATTCAGGTATTGTTATTTCTGGGGCACATTCCTTTGTTTGTTGTCGTGCTCGGAAAAATTCAGGACATGATTTATCTGTTCGACACGTATGATTTGTTCTTTTTCTTTTCGCCTGATGCAGGATTAACCCCCGCTGTCATTATGGAAAAATTTCATTTTTTCAGAAGCGAGTTCCTGCTTTTCTCTGTGGGATTGCTCATTTTAATTGTGCTTGCTGAATTCAGAATCAGCTTTGCATTCATGGAGCGGATAAAGAAAATCGAGTAGCTTTGAGAGTATGAGAATCCTCCTTGTATTTGTGGTCATAAGCGCATTGTTTTTTTCCTGTGATAATAGAAGTTGCGAGAATGTGGTATGTCAGGGAGCGAATTCCACTTGCGTAAGTGGTGACTGTTATTGCCTGTCCGGATATGAAGGTGACTTTTGCGACATTCTGAGCTACCCGAAATATGTAGGCTCTTATCAGGTTTCTGAAAACTGCACCACAACATTCAGCGGGAATATGAACCAACAGTTTTCCTCGAGTATCAACGTAGGCTTCGATATTGACATACTCACGATTAACAATTTCGCGAATCGCGGGTTACCCGTTGATGCAACGATTGTAAGCGCAAACTTTCTCACCATCACCAGCCAAAATGCAGGAAGTGTTCAGGTTTCAGGCGGTGAAGGCGTTTATGAAGTGTTTGCCAACCGCATCCGCTTCGAATACAATTACACGGCAGGCAGCAACTTCCATCAATGTACCGCCATCTTCACGCGGTTCTGAGAAAATAGATATGAAATTAAGACTGAACATTCTGCTATTTGCAATAGCACTTACAGCTATTGTATTTATCAGTTCTTGCAAAGAAGATACATGTGCAGGTGAAGCATGCAGTTCACATGGTACTTATTCTGAAGTGCTTGATACCTGCATTTGTATTTGTAATACCGGTTTTTCGGGAATACGATGCGAAGTTGAGGATTTATGCATCACTCAAAACATTACTTGTGGAACAAATAGCTACTGTAGCGGTGGTATTTGTACTTGCATATCAGGTTATGAAGGTAACCTCTGTAGCACATTGAGTTATACAAAATATGTTGGCTCTTATCAGGTTTCTGAAAACTGCACCACAACATTCAGCGGGAATATGAACCAACAGTTTTCCTCGAGTATCAACGTAGGCTTCGATATTGACATTCTCACAATTAACAATTTTGCGAATCGCGGGTTACCCGTTGATGCAACGATTGTAAGCGCAAACTTTCTCACCATCACCAGCCAAAATACAGGAAGCGTGCAGGTTTCAGGCGGTGAAGGCGTTTATGAAGTGTTTGCCAACCGTATTCGCTTCGAATACAATTACACGGCAGGCAGCAATTTCCATCAGTGTACCGCCATCTTCACGCGGTTTTAAATCAGTTTTAGAATTCTAAACTTTAGCGATAATTCTTTTGTAGCCCAAAACGATATAATGTAACTATGTATTAAGCGCAACTAAGCGGGTTAAAGAGAATCATTTATTTCTGGCAAAGTTGGGTTGCGGATGGAGCTTTCTAAAGTTCGGTTTTGCTCAACTTTGGATTCTCTTAATTCTATTGGGAGTCTAATGTAACCTCTGTCTTCTAGTTCTAAGGTTAGCGAAATTACTCCCATTAATCCACCTATAAATCCTGCAAAGAAAACCCACCAAAATACTTTTACTTGCCACTTAGATAGCTTGGTATCATACTTTAATTTTTCCAATTCAATTTCACGAATTTCTTCCTGTTTTGTCTTTTCCGCTTCCAAATCCTTATGCTGCTTATTAAACCCGCCACTTTTAATAAAGCCAGGTATAACGCCACTCCATTTGATTGTGGTCACAAGATTTGAATCATCGCCAGCCCCTCGAATTTGCCCTTTAGTTACAAGCCCACTATTCGCAATATATTCAACCCACTGCTTAATAATATCGCGGTTAATAGAATCATTATCGTTGAATAGGTTGTGTTTAATTTCATCCCATGCAAAAGTCTTACTCTGATTATTGTTTAAATGAGAGATAATTAAGTCAAGTTGTTCATGATTTTTTAACGCGTTGATCATCCAATCCAAATTACGCTTTTAGTTGTTGTAATAGTTGTCCGATACAATTTGCCCCTCTCCTTTGGAGGGGCGGGGTAAAAATCAGCAAACTTACGTGGCAACCTTGCTCCACCGTTTCCGTAAACACAGGTTGTAAAAACCTTGTTTATGAAACAAAAAATGATAATCGCTTGCATCGCTGCCCTTGGAATTTTTTCCATGAGTCCTTCTTCATTAAGCAATCTGGATATGAAAAGCAGCATGAGCGGCACCGGGTTCAACTTTAAATACACCGGCACGGTGAACACGGGCAGTGAAGTGATGCCGCTCGTTGGTCAGTTGAGCAAAGACGGGTTAAAGATGTATTTCACTTCGCAGAATTTTAAAGGCGAAAAACAACTGTATGTAATGAAGCGCGAAAAGCCGGGCGTAGCGTTTGATAAACCGGAGCGCTTGAAAGGAACTATCAACAGCGCGGATTATGACATCATTATGCCGACTATTTCGGGCGATGAAAAAACGATGATATTTGTAAACAGCGTTGACGGTACGCAAAAAGGCAACGACCTGTACATCACCTCAAAAGATGAGCAGACAAGCAATGAACTGTACATTACAACGCGCATAGGCGAAGATGGTCCGTTTGCGAATATTCGCCCATTAGATGAAATCAACGATAAAGAACTTTCTGACAGCTACCCCTGGCTGTCAAATGATGGCTTGCGCATTTATTTCACAAAACAGAAAGGCAGTGAAATCACCATTCATGCCGCTGAAAGAAAAAGCGTGAACGAAAAATTTTCACAGCCCAAGAAGCTTGAAATTGCGTTGCCAAAAATCAGCAACAACCTGAGTTGCTTCCTGTCGGCTGATGAAACAGAAATTTTTATTTTGTCAGGCGAAAAAATTTACACTTCAAAACGCGACAACTTATTCAGCAAATTCAGCGCGTCCGTTGAAATCGGACAGGCGAATGACAACGGCTACATGAGCGGCATCACCATGACGCAGGATAATGCGGAAATGTTTGTGTTCAACTCCATCGGTTTCCGCAATACGCAGATTCTGCACTTTGTGAATACCGAAGCAGGAAAAAATGCTCAGCAAAAAGTTACCGCTACAGAAGACAGGCTGATAAAAATGAAATAATCTTTTCAACAGGAATAAATTGAAGGGACGGGCGATGCTCGTCCCTTCTTGTTTTGGCAGTATCTTTGAAAGTCTAAAGACAAATGTTTCTCGCAAAGACGCTAAGCATTGATGCCATTTTGATTTTTCTTTGCGTGAAATAATCTACCATGTTGAAACGTATCCGCATATTTCGCTTCATCAAATTCGCTCCGCTGCTTTGGAGTTTGGCTGCCGATGTGCCAGTGTTGCTCAGAATGCAGCGTTCATTTATTTCGGGCAGCTATAAAAACATCAGCAAGAAGGCGCTCTTAAAAATTGCGCTCGCGCTTTGTTATGTTTTTTTTCTCACGGATTTAATTCCTGATTTCATTCCTGTTATTGGATGGCTCGATGACATCACTGTGCTTGCGGGGCTGTTGCACTCCTTGAAAAATGAAATTGACTTATTTCGTAAATGGGAAGCTGGAAAGTGAGCGCAACATCTTCTGAAATTCACGCGCTGCGCATCAGCGATAAAGATGTTCCCGTGTTGATTCACTATGAATCGCGCAGAAGCGCGCGTGTTTCCATTGGGAAGAAAGGCATCATCATCCGCATTCCGCGCGGTATCAGTAACGCGGAAAAAAGCAATTACATCGAAAACTTCAAGCTGTGGGCGGAGAAGAAATTATTGCAGCGACCTGAATTGATTGCTGAAGAAAAGAAAGATTACTACTCAGGAAAAGTAATCGCTATTCGTGAGAAATCCTTTGTGCTGGAATTAAAATTCACCGATGCCAATTCATGTAAGGCGAAGCTGAAAGAAAACAGCATTACACTGCATCTTTCTACACGATGGAGTGAAGAGCAGCTTGAAAAGGCGATTCCGCAACTGATTAGCAAATGCGTGGCAAAAGAATTTCACGGGTGGGTACAACAGCGGCTTCATTATCTCAACACCATGCATTTTCCGCAACGCATGTTTAAAACACTCAACCTCAAATACACCAACTCCCGCTGGGGAAGTTGTTCGTCATCCGGGAATATTTCTATCTCAACTCGCCTCTTACTCGCACCCGACCATGTGGTGGATTATGTGCTGATACATGAACTCGCACACTTGCTCGTGCAAAATCATTCGCAACGATTCTGGAATACGGTTGCTTTAGCAATGCCTGATTATGAGAAGAGCGAGCGTTGGCTGAAGGAGTTTGGGAGAGGATGTGATTATTAGATTTACTGCGACACCAGCAGTTTTATCGCCAGCACCACAATCATCACCAACAGTAAGCGTCTTATCCATACTTTGTTTTTCTTCACTGACCAGAGGCTGCCTGCCCAGCCGCCAGCGCTCTGACCGACTGCGAGTAGGAGTCCGTATTTCCAATCAATCTTGCCGCTATAAGCAAAGATGAACAGCGCGACAACCGTGAGAAAAAAAGTGACAATCACTTTGATGTTATTCACCTTCACGAGGTTCATCTTGTTGATACCTGCAAGCGCGGCAATCACAAGAAACCCAAGACCAGCCTGTAAGACCCCCCTAAATAGCGCAAGCACAATGTCATTAAGTTAAGAGTTGAAAACAAGAAGTTAGCGATACACTGTTCCCCTTCTCCTTTGGAGAAGGGGTTAGGGGATGAGGCTATAACGCAGGCAAAAACCCTTAACTTAATGACATTGAGCGCAAGCATAGTTCAAGTGTCCACTTGGACTCATCATCCTATAGCATCCGCTATTTTTCAACCTCTCTTAACTTTTCCTCAACAATTCCCCTTACTGCTGTGCCTTCCTCTGTTATATCAAATCTTCCGCAGGGCGACTTGGAGCACATGATGGAGAAATATCTTTCAACCACCCATTACTTTTATACGAGATGAAGGAATGGAGCATTTTCATTTTCATTAACTTTGAATAAACATTCCGAAATAGAATATACTTCCTATAGAGTTGATAAAATTACAACGTATGTTGAAGCGATGAAGGCTGACGAGCAGCAGCAGCTATTAGATGCGCTGGAAAGAAAAGCCCTGCTTGAGGAGGCAAGGCGGCTGAACAAATCGGTGAGGAAAAATACCGTCAGCATCAAAGAAATCTGCGACATGGTGAATGACGCGCGCAGAAAACACAAGCGGAAATGAAGCCCGACTGCATTGTGTTAGAGGCCAATGTGTTTATCGCTCTCCTTCTCTTCAAAAAATTAGACGAACTGATAAAGTGGCGCAACGATGAGCATGTTGAAATTTTTACCTGTAAACTTATTTTAGGACAGAAAGTGAGGAGGAGAGACATGATTTAAGATTTCCTGAACCGCACAAACGTGCCCACTGGTAAATTCATCCCGGATTTTGCAGGCAACACCAACTCTCCGATTTCTCTTTTGTTATTTCCAAAGGCGTTTGCAATCAGCGAATCCAAAATGAGCGCAGAGAATCCTACTGAGTAAATATTGAGAAGGAAAAAATGTTTCTGAGGATTTAATAAATCAGCACACAGCTTTAGCATTTCATTCAGGTGTTGTTCGAGCAGCCATTTTTCACCTTCTGGTCCTCTGCCGTAGGCGGGCGGGTCGAGAATGATTCCGTGGTAGGTATTTCCTCTTCGCTTTTCACGCTGCACGAATTTCAGCGCGTCTTCCACAATCCATCTGGTGATTCCTTCGAGCTTGTTTGATTGCTTGTTTTCATTCGCCCAGTTCACAACTTGTTTTACAGAGTCAAGATGGATAACATCTGCACCGGCTGCGCATGCAGCCAATGTTGATGCTCCGGTGTATGCAAACAAGTTTAGCACTTTAGGCTTCTCTTCTTTGATTGATTTTACGCTGTCATAAATGAATTCCCAATTTTCAGCCTGCTCGGGGAAAATGCCGATGTGCCCGAATGAAGTGAGTGAAAGATTAAAATTCAAATCAAGGTACTGGCTCTTATAATGAATCGTCCACCGGTCTTTCATGCTGGTTTTTTTTATCCAGTTTCCTTTTTCTGAAGTAAGCGCTAAATCATCGCGTCCTTTTTCACGCAGATATTTTGCATGATGCAGCGTATCCCATTCTTTCTGCGGAAGTTTTTTATCCCAGATTGCTTGCGGCTCTGGACGCGAGAGAATGAATTCACCGAAGCGCTCCAGCTTTTCAAAATTGCCGCAATCAATCAGTTCGTAATCTTTCCAAAAGCGTGGTGAGAGTAAAAGATAAGGTGCGTGCATGAGGCAATAATACTAATTTCAGCTCACGCTTGACTGTCATGCCGGACTCGTTCCGGCATCCCCTCGCGTGTGTAATAATCTTATTTGAGATGCCGGAATAAATCCGACAGGACACTACATAACGATGGCTTCTATCACTTCAGATAAAAATCCAAGGATTCAGCAAATCCTCAAGCTGCGGGAAAAATCACGCGAGCGCAGAGAGCAAGGACTTTTTGTGATTGAAGGCATCCGCGAGGTAACGCTTGCTTTAAAAGGAGGCATTCATTTAGCAGAAATATTTTATTGCGCTGCATTTATTCAGCCAACATATTTAGAGGAGTTGAAAAAGAAAACGCAAAAGGTTGATTGGATTGAAATCGGAAAGAGCGTGTATGAAAAAATTGCGCTGCGTGATTCTACGGAAGGAATAATTGCAGTTGCCAAAATACAGAACTTAAAGCTGGAGCAAATTAAGTTGCCTGAAAATCCATTGCTCTTAATTGTAGAGAGCGTTGAAAAACCCGGCAACCTTGGCGCATTGCTAAGAACAGCGGATGCAGCGGTTTTGAGCGCGGTGCTTGTTTGCGACCCGAATGTGGACTTGTATAATCCGAATGTGATTCGCTCAAGTTTGGGATGCGTGTTTACACAGCAGGTTGTGACATGCGAATCACAAGAGGCAATAGCGTGGCTGAAAAGAAATCACATCAAAATATTCGCGGCAACACCGGAAGGAGCATCTTCATATTTGAAAACAGATTTTAAAAAAAACTGCGCGATTGCTGTGGGTTCCGAAGCGGAAGGATTGAGCAACATCTGGCTGGAAAATTCCGACTCAAACATTTCTATTTCCATGCAGGGAGAAATTGACTCGTTGAATGTATCCGTTTCGGCAGCGGTTATTCTTTTTGAAGCAGTAAGACAGCGAACAGCCGTTTAATTTTTACATCACCGAATTTTCAAATCACCGAATCATCTTTATATTTGCGCACCCAAAAATCTCTCTGTAGCTCAGTTGGTAGAGCAAATGACTCTTAATCATTGGGTCGCAAGTTCGAATCTTGCCAGGGAGACCTTAAAGGACTGCCGACTATTTTTGGCAGTCCTTTTTTTATTCACTTCGTTGAAACCATTTCCAACATTGAGAAGCAGCGAGAATACCTCATCTCGTAGTATGGTTCTATTTTCCATTCTCTTATGTTATTTTTTTAGGAGAATGAAGTAAGGCGAATGTATTGCCTTTTCCCAAACTTTTATATCGAGTCTTTTGCAGGTTGTAGTCCTATATGATTCCATTCTGTGACACAAGTCACAGAGTAGGGAGAACTGTTGAAATACTTTTGTGCGAAATTTTATTTGCATGAAAAAAGTTTTGACCGGGTTGCTGCTTTTTATTGTTTCGTCTTCAGCATCCTTGTTGGCTCAAGAAGCTGTGCCGCTCTCATTACACGATGCCTTGAATGCTGCGCTATCAGGCAATAAAGAAATCATAATGGCAGCGATGGACGAGGCAAGCGCCACAGCAGGATTCAAACAGACCAACGCAGTTTTCCTTCCGCAGATCAATGTTAGCTACACAGCAATGAGTTCAAATAATCCGTTGAATGCTTTTGGCTTTCAACTTCAGCAAGAATCCATTGAGCAGTCAGATTTTAATCCTGACTTGCTCAACAATCCATCCGCTACGCAAAACTTCATGACCAAAGCGGAATGGAAACAACCTCTACTGAACATGGATATGTTGTATATGCGCAAGGCAGCGCATCAGCAAATAGATGTTTATGAATTCAAAACGCAGCGCACAAAAGAGTACCTGACATTTGAGGTTCAAAAGGCTTATGCTCAACTCCAATTAGCTCACCAGGCTAAAAATGTTTTAGACGAAGCATTGCAAACGGTCAATGTGATTTACACAGCAACCAACAATCGCTTTGAAAAAGGATTTCTGCAAAAGTCAGATGTGCTGAATGTTCAGGTGCAGGTATCCATGGTTGAACATCATTTAGCAGAGGCCAAAAGCAATATGCAAAATGCTTCTGATTTTCTCAGCCTGCTCATGGGGAAGCAAACCGGAGCATTATATATTGTTGACCCGCTTGATAGCATAGCTTCAGCCGAAAATATAGAAACCCAACTTCCAGAGAGCCGTGCAGACTTTCAGGCAATGCAATCAGCAGTGGCGGCTCAAGACATGTTAATCAATTCAGGGAAGATGACCTATGTGCCAAAACTCAATGGCTTTGCCGAGTACCTGATAAATGATAATGATGCATTTGGATTTGGTTCCGGTTCTTACTTCATAGGCGCGCAACTGTCATGGAGCCTATTCAACGGCACGGCTACTTTCAATAAAGTAAAACAACAGCGCATTGACCGAAACAAGATGGCGGAGCAACTGCAATATCAAAAAGATCAGGGACAGGTCGAGCTTAATAAGACCATCCGTCAGTTGCAGGATACCCGCTTTGCACTGCGGCAACAGGAAGTTGCTGTAGAACAGGCTGCGGAAGCCCTGCGCATTTTGCAAAACCGCTACCAGCAAGGGCTTGTTGCGACTAATGATATTCTGCAATCGCAAACATTGTTATCTCAGCAAAAGCTGAATCAGGCACAAGCGGTTTTCAAATTCAACACAACCAATGCTTATCTGCAATTTTTAACATCAACAACTGAAAAATAAAACATGAATTCTATGAAAATACAAGCAAACGCATTTGCTATTCCATCGCTTTTAATGGCGTTTTTTTTCCTGACCTCTTGTTCCGGGAATAAACACGAAGAAGAAACAAAGAAAGACAATCCTGTTCCGGTTGTTGTTGCTGTTGCCGGAAAACAAACCAGTGATAATATTTATGCAAGCGGTCAAATCGAGTCTAAAGAAACAGCTGCTATCAGCACCCGTGTGATGGGCTTTATTACCAGCATTAAGGTTAATCCCGGAGATCAGGTTCAAAAGAGACAGCTTCTCGTGACCATCAGTGATGGTGATATACAGGCGAAAAAAGCGCAGGCGCAAGCCATGGTTTCGGAAGCAGAGGCTGCGTTAAAAGATGCTGAAAAAGATTATAAGCGTTTTGAAGAACTCTATAAACAACAAAGCGCATCAACCAAAGAGTTTGAAAATGCCGAGTTGCATTACAATTCGATAAAGGCAAAGACAGAAGCAGCCAGACAGATGCAAAATGAGGCAGAAGCCATGCTCGCATATACTAATCTTACGGCTCCTATTTCTGGGGTTATCATACAAAAAAATATGGATGCAGGAAGCATGGCAAACCCGGGAATGCCCATCCTTGTGATAGAACAAACTGGAGGCTACCAGATTAGCGCTTCAGTTTCTGAAGCAGATATAGCGAGTATAAAAGAAGGCGCTGATGCTGAAGTTGTCATTAAGTCAAGTGGAAGAATTATAAAGGGAAAGGTTTCGGAAATAAGTCCATCCTCGCAGTTCAGTGGCGGGCAATACATTATTAAAGTAAGTATCCCGGATGCCGAAAAGAATGGCTTGTATTCCGGGATGTATGTGAATGTTTCGATTACATCTTCAGGCTTGCCAACTGCATCAGGCAGTTTCGTGCTTGTGCCGGCTTCTGCAATTATCTATAAAGATCAGCTCATCGGAATTTACATCGTCAGCGAAAGTCAAACCGCTTTGCTGCGTTGGATAAAAGCAGGTAAAATTTTCGGTGATAAAGTGGAAATCCTGTCAGGGCTGCGCCCCGATGAAAAATTTATTCTCGCCAGTGAGGGTAAGCTGTATAACGGTGTACCCGTAATTGAGCAATAAATTCTTCACCTATATTATGTCTAACCATCATATCTAATATTGCATAAAATGAAAGAAGGTTTATCCGGAAATATTGCGAAAGCATTCATCCAATCAAAGCTGACTATTTTGTTAATGATTGCTTTTCTGATGGTGGGTGGTTACAGCACGTTGCTTATTCCGCGCGAAGAAGAACCGCAGATTGATGTGCCGATGGCGGATATTTTTCTCCGCTACCCGGGCGCTTCACCAAAAGAAGTAGAAGCGAGAGTATCCCAGCCACTGGAGAAAATAATCTCCAATGTCAAAGGCGTTGAATATGTTTATTCCACTTCGATGCAGGGTCAGGCAATGCTGATCGTTCAGTTTTATGTGGGAGAAGACATTGAGCGTTCATTGGTGAAACTCTACAATGAGCTGATGAAGAATATGGACAGGATGCCTCCCGGAGTGTCTATGCCGTTGGTTAAAACAAGAGCCATTGATGATGTGCCGGTTCTCGGATTGACTTTATGGAGTGAGCATTACAGCGATTATGAGCTGAAGCAACTGGGTCAGGCGCTCACGAATGAGATTAAAAAGATACCGGATGTTGCATCTGTCAATATTCTTGGAGGAAGAAGCCGTCAGGTAAGCGTAACGCTGGACAAAGATAAAATGGCGGAGAGCCGCGTTGACTTTCTCAGCATCAGCAAGCAAATACAGGGAAGCAATGCGCAGCAGTTCGCGGGAAATATATTTAATCAGGATACGGTGTTCTCCGTGGACGCGGGAAGTTTTTTAAGCAATGCAGATGAAGTTAGAAACCTCGTAATCGGATCTAACAATGGACAACCTGTTTACTTGAAGCAGGTAGCCGCTATCGAAGAAGGAGCTGAAAAGCCATCGCAATATGTTTTCTTCGGATTCGGGCAGCATGATGCGGTGCAAGCGAAAAACTACAGGTCAGACTATCCTGCTGTAACGCTTTCAATTTCCAAGAAGAAAGGTGCCGATGCGATGTATCTTTCAGAGCGTATTGTCACCAAAGTGGAGCATCTGAAAAAGGAGCTGATTCCTTCGGATGTGCAGGTGACAGAAACAAGAAATTACGGAGAAACCGCTTCCGAAAAAGTATCGGAACTGCTATTGCATCTGTTCATAGCCATCATAGCAGTGACGCTTTTTGTCATGCTGGCGATGGGCTGGCGGGGTGGGCTGGTAGTTTTCTTATCCGTGCCAATAACATTCGCCCTGACTTTATTCAGCTACTACTTTCTGGACTATACGCTCAACCGCATTACGCTTTTTGCGCTTGTGTTTATCACCGGAATTGTGGTGGACGACTCTATCATCATTGCTGAAAACATGCACCGCCATTTTAAAATGAAGCGGTTGCCGCCTTTGCAGGCAGCCATCTTCGCCATCAATGAAGTTGGTAATCCAACGATACTTGCTACGTTCACGGTTATTGCTGCTGTTTTGCCGATGGCTTTTGTGTCAGGCATGATGGGACCTTACATGAGTCCGATGCCGATTGGCGCATCTATCGCCATGATGCTTTCGCTTGTGGTGGCGTTAACCCTTACGCCCTATCTCGGCTACCTCTTTTTGAGAGAGAAGGAAGGGCATGAGGAGAAAGCGCCTGTTGTTTTGGAAGAATCAAAAATTTATAAACTCTACAAAGCATTTATCAATCCCTTGCTTGAATCGCGCTGGAAGCGTTGGGCATTCATCGTGGGTACGGTAGTCATCCTGCTGGGGTCAGTTTCTTTTTTCTATACCAAATGGGTAGCGGTAAAAATGCTCCCCTTCGATAATAAAAATGAATTTCAGGTACTGATTGACATGCCGGAAGGAACAACATTAGAGCGCACAGCGGGCGTTGCGCAGGAAATTTCACAATACTTGTCACAGCAAAAAATTGTAAGAAACTATCAGGGATATGTGGGAACAGCAGGTCCAATAAGTTTTAACGGACTGGTGCGTCACTATGATTTACGCAGCGGTGATAATGTTGCTGATGTGCAAGTGAATTTGGTTGACAAGAAAGACCGCAGCATTCAAAGTCACGAGATTGTAAAGCAAATGCGTCCGGCTATTCAAGAAATAGCTAAAAAATTCAATGCTAACGTGAAGATGGTAGAGGTGCCCCCCGGTCCTCCTGTGCTCTCCACGATTGTTGCTGAAATCTATGGACCGGACTACGATGAACAGATTCGGATTGCGGAGCAAGTCAAAGGATTGATTGAAAACACGGAAGGCGTGGTGGATGTTGACTGGATGACGGAAGCAAACCAGCCGGAATATCATTTTGAAGTAGATAAGGAAAAAGCCATGCGCAATGGAGTAGCGCCAGTTCAGGTGGTGGCAACAATCAATGCAGCGTTATCGAGTATGCCTGCGGGTGTTTTACATAATCCGGTTTCATTTGACCCTGTGAATATTGTTTTGCAATTGAGCGATGGAGATAAATCCAGCATCAATGATATCAGGAATCTGAAAGTGATAAACCAGATGGGGAACGCAATTCCGGTGGGCGACCTCGTGCAGATTAAAAAAGAAATCAAGGAGAAAAGTATTTTCCGCAAGAATCAAAAACGGGTGGTATATGTATTGGCTGATATGGCAGGCGAACTTGAAAGTCCTGCCTATGCGATTATGGATATCTCCGACAGGTTGAAGAACATCAATATGAAGAAAGGATACGCGCTGGAAGAATCTTACAATCAGCAGCCTGAGTTTGAAGACAACTATACGCTCAAATGGGATGGCGAATGGCAAATCACCTATGAAGTGTTCCGTGACCTTGGAATAGCATTCTTAGTGGTGATTATTTTCATTTACATACTCATCGTAGGTTGGTTCCAGAACTTTAAGGTTCCTATCGTTATGCTCGCGGCTATTCCGTTATCACTCATCGGAATTGTGCTGGGTCACTGGATGCTGGGCGCCTATTTCACCGCTACTTCGATGATCGGCTTCATCGCATTAGCAGGCGTGATGGTAAGAAATTCCGTTTTGCTGATTGACTTTATCAATATCCGTCTGGATGAAGGTATTCCATTGAAGCAGGCGATTATCGAAGCTGGCGCTGTTCGCACCACGCCTATTTTGTTGACGGCAGGCGCGGTGGTGCTGGGCGCGGTGATCATCCTGTTCGACCCCATCTTTCAGGGATTGGCTATTTCTCTCATGGGCGGAACCATCACATCCACATTCCTCACATTGCTGGTGGTTCCCCTTTTGTATTACCGGATGATGCGGGGGCAAACCGGAAAAAATCAAAACTCCATAAATACTTGACCTATGAAACTTTTATTGATAACAAGTTTGAAAGAATATCAAAAGGTAGTGGCAGGCATCATCCATCAAGCCGACATTGAAGTGTTCAGCGTATCGGAAACCAGCGGATTCAAGGACCATCAAACACCCAACTTGTTGGATAACTGGTTCAGCAGTGGCAGAGAGCAGTTTGATTCCATCTTCCTGTTTAGCTTCACCGAAGAAGTGAAAGCGAAACAAGCGCTGGAGTTGATTAAAAAACATAATGCTGAAAATGAAACCGGTTTTCCACTTCGGGCTTTTATTATTCCGGTGGATCAATCCAGTTACAATACCAAGTAAAAACATTTAGTTAATTAACAATAAAACCCAAAAACATGAAAGAACGCATTGTAAGAGCAGTAGCCGGCACGATGGTGCTGATCAGCATTACCCTGGCTTATTTTGTAAATATTTATTGGCTGGGGTTGGCAGCTTTTGTCGGACTCAATCTGTTGCAATCATCCTTCACCCGTTTTTGTCCTTTAGAATTAATACTGGATAAAATAGGTGTAGAAGCAGGTAATAGCAAAAGTTGAGAATTGACTTTTTTGTAAGGTGATGCTCAGTATGTCAGAATTCCCGAAATGACTCCTTATCTCTTTAGCGACAATTGCTCTGAGTATCCTTTTACTAAGTAAAAGCACTAAACGAAAAATAATTCTATAAGCCGCCAGTTTATATGCATGAGCCAATAGCCCGGCATCCCGTTTCAATCAAAATGTTAGATATTATGTAGTGTGAGGGAAATAGCGACAGGAAAGGCTTTCAGCGATTTAGTTGAAAGTTTTTTTTATTTTATGCGCGTTCATCATTTTTACGAGGTCTTGAAATAACTATCTTTTCGCAATGAAAGCAAAATGGAAACTTTTTATTGCCATCCTCCTCGGTGCTTTGATTGGCTGGGCATTAGGTTTCCTTCGCTTTCCATATCTAGAAAATAACCAGTCTTTTTTACTGGGTTTTATCGCTTGTCTGTCATGCGGTTCATTAGTACTCCTTCTCTTATTTGCCTGGAATAAGAAAACTTTTTTGCTCAGGATAATTGGCAAAGACCCGACTGCGAATGTTTCAATCAACACAACCCGAACCTCTGCTCTTACTTGGATATTGGTATCAGCGTCTATTGTTGTTGGGAGCTTAGTCTGTATTGTCATAATATACTGTCAAAAGGAGTCTTTCAACAAGCAAAGTCAAAATCAGAATAAGAAAATTCATGAACTGTCACAATTAATAGAGTCTGTCAAACAAAGTAATCAAGGATGCTTAATGAGTAGTACTTTGGATAAAGTAGAAAAGGAGTTGAAGGAGAATCCGTATGGAATGTTGAGTGATACTACCATCGCAAGCATAGCAGCATTGAATTTTTCATTTAAGCCTTACAGTTATTTTGAGGGAGACAGTTTATCAAACAAAAAGTTAAGTCCCGAAAGAGGGCAATTGTTATTGGCATTATCGTTAATGAAAATTGATTCCAGTTCTTTTACTAAACTAAAGCATGAAGTTCCTTTTTCAGAGGTAGATTTGAGAAATGCAGATTTGAAAGGCGTGGATTTGAGTGGAGCAGATTTAAGCGATGCAGATTTTAAAGATGCGGATTTGAGCGGAGCAAATTTGAGCAAGGCGAATTTGAGAAGTGTCGTCTTGAAAGGAGCAAATTTGACCCGAGCAAATTTGAGCGGGGCGGATTTGAAAAGAGCAGATTTGAGTTGGGCAGTATTGAATGAGGCAAATTTGAAATTGGCAGATATGAATGGGGTAAATCTATCGAATGCTCAATTGAGAAAAGCAGATTTGAGTGGAGCAACTATTCAATTCGCGGATTTGAATGGAGCAATGTTTAATGAAACGAATTTTACAGGTGTTGACTTCTTAGGCACGAGCTTGGTAAAAGCGAATTTGAGCGGAGCAAATTTGAACGGAACTGATTTGAGAAGAATAAACCTGAGCGAAGCAAATTTGGACGGAACGGAATTGAATCGCGCTATCGTTGATGAAAATTGGCTTGAAAAATTAAATGAATGGCGATTAACAGGAGTTCAGCAAGTTCAGAAAAACTACATCATGGTAAATGACTCAACCGACAAATGGAAAAAGGCAATCTATCGTTTGAGGAAAAATAAAGATGAAAAGCCAGAGAATGATAAGGCACACTAACTATTGCTTTTTACTCCCCCTTTCATCACTACATTAATCTTGTTAGAAAACCGGAGTACTTCTTCGTCTTCAGGTCTGAACGGTTTGAACCCAATTTGAAAAGCCCAGCTATAATAACTCTGCAAATCGTTGAGATAGTTTGCTAATAATTCGGGCGTCCAATTTGTTTCCCGGCAGATGTTATATTTTTCTCGGAGTTGTTTGCCGAGTTCCTGTCCCCATTCATTATTGATAATATCTACATAATTATCAACGGGACCTTCTTCCAAGTCTTTAATTTGTTCTTCAGTAAACTTTCCTGTTATCAATTCCGGATGCGCATAACGCTCGTGCAGGTCAGCGACAAAATCTGCCATCTCTTCTGAAAAGCAAGAAGTAATAAACGCTTGCGCAGTAATATGGTTAAATGAGTTGAGATAACCTTTTTCAGTGCTGTCTCTGACATTTTTGAAAGCTAAATCCTCCGTATTAATATTAAGCACCGATGTTTTCGCAAGATCAAAAAATGCCAAATCACCTTCTCCAAACCATTCAGGTCTCCATCTTGACAGAGTATATACGCTCTGTAAATCCCTCCTATTCATCACCGCATACGGGGAACTAAAAACCAAACTAAAGCGGTCCAAAATATTATCTCCATACCGTGCGTTCCAAATATCACCTTGACTGATACCAGACTTTAACACACTGATAACTTCCAGTCCGTTGCTGCAATGGCTTACAAGAACAACGCTATCTAAGCTGTTATTGTCATTGAAATATTCAATCCGGATGACCGTCTTTAATTCCTCAAATGAATTAAACCTTGATGCAAGTAGAGCTCCCTTTACTGTTCTGTAAGTAGAGAGCGTTGTCACGTTTGAACTGTCAACTTCCTTGGAAGGATTGCATTCACATGTTCTAGCATTGCTCAACTCTTGGATATGGTGCGGGGAACGATTGCAACTAACACAGAAGGCAGATAAGAGCAGCGCGAAAAATTGGAACATTCTCATGCAGGAATAGTTACTTTCTCAATACAGCTCGCTCGCTGTCTATTGTAGCATTTTCAGTTTTATACAGAATGATATGCTGTGGCTTGCTGTCACCTGAAATGTTCATTGACTTGATGTCAAGATTTTGAACATCGTCAAAAACCAAAGCGGGACGGTAATCCGGTGCTGCAATGCTGAGCTTAATATTTTTCATGGTGAGCCCATCCACATGTCGCACATAAAAACCCCATGCCGGCAACTCTCCAAACATAGAAAACTCCGGATATGCTGCGACCTTCTCCGGTACATCATCTAATCTCGAGAGTGGCATATTAGCCAATCCATTATTACCTCTCCCCGGATAAATTATTTCTATATTCTCAAGAGCTACATTTTCCACCGGATGTCCGGGAATGCCCGTAATTGATGAAGGGAATGTGTTATGAAAGAAGGGAAGCTCCGGTCCCCGTATTTTGTATGCGTAGTCAGGGCGCTCGAAAGCCACCTCTACTTTCATGTTCTTTATAGTGACATTCTTCAATGTAGAGCCTGCGATTCTTTCTCCTAACCTAATGAAAAGAGCATTACCCGTATTTACGGCTTGTATATTATTCACCAATACATTTTCCAGGAAACCGCCATCCACACATTCAATCGCAATGGCTGAGCGAAAGGTGTCATATACTTTGATATTTTCAATGGTCACATTTTTAAAACCGCCATTCGACTGAGCTCCAAACTTTATGGCACTAGCGCTGGAGCGTACAGTGCAATTTGCTATATAAATGTTGTCACAATAATGTTCTCTGGAATGAGATTTCAGGCAAATTCCATCATCAGCAGTATTCACAATGCAATTTGTGATGCGCACATTTTTACAGTCAATAATATCAATGCCGTCATTGTTCCAGTATGCATCGCTATCTGTCCATACATTATCAATTGAAATATTTTCACACCTATTGTGTGATTGTACCCAGCTTGCTGAATTTCTTAGCGTCACATTTTTGACGTTAATATTTTTGCAGTTCAAAAACCAGATGACTAACGGACGCCCGTAACATTGAGGTCTCTTCTCAATAAAATCATAGTCTGTGCTGTCAAGTTGACCTGCATAAAACAGGCTGTCAACATTTAACGCCAGTTGGCGACCTTGTCCATCTATTTTCCCTCTTCCAGTGATAGCAATATTTTCTTGGTTTTCAGCCATCACTAAAGCCTCCCATTTGTGTAGTGTTTTATAATGCGTGGGGTCTGCACTACCCAACAAAATCGCACCTTCGAGCAAATGCAATTCAACTCCGGATTTCAGTAGAATGGTACCGGTGAGAAAGTTTCCCGCAGGTACTACTACTCTACCTCCGCCATTTTCATGAGCGGCATCAATAGCAGATTGAATCGCGTTTGTGTTAAGGGTTTTTCCATCGGCAATTGCTCCGAAGTCAAGAATGTTAAAATCTTTTGCCAACAGGATAGTTGGACTAATAAGCACAAAGAAAGTGAAGAGTAAAAACCGCATCATGTGAACCTTCGAAGAAGAACGATTTTAAATTTAAAAATACATTTTTTGTTTTACCCGGGCCCGAATAATGGGATGTCTGGGAATAAAAGTGATGTCCATAAACTCCACTTCCCCGTTAGGTGAAATCTTGAGCATCAGGGATTGGTAAGGCTTGAACTCAAAGTTTTGCTTGATAGCTTTCCCGTTGACGTTGAGCGTAAGTTCCTTAAAGTCGGATTGATACATATAGGATTGACCTGAGTAAACCGGGTATTTCAAATCTTTTGAATGCCCTTGCGCAAGGAACAGATAATGGGTGCCATCCTTCTCCACCCTGCACCAATATTCGGGAATACGGTCTCCCGAAATAAAAGGAGGATGATTAACGACCTGCTTGAAATCTTCGGAGACGTTTTTCAAAGAA
>Ga0163151_10000106_pt1 | contig 138317 bp, 111 predicted proteins | sample OliLakLV19MP5IB2_FD_145596 | JGI IMG/M metagenome (GOLD analysis project Ga0163151, IMG submission 145596) | Freshwater microbial mat bacterial communities from Lake Vanda, McMurdo Dry Valleys, Antarctica - Oligotrophic Lake LV.19.MP5.IB-2 | ecosystem: Environmental > Aquatic > Freshwater >...
GCGTGGGGGATCTACGCGGCGATCGAGCGCGAGGCGTGGACGTCGGTGCCCTTCCTCGTGCTGTTCTTCGTGAGCTTCGCGTGGGTGGGATCGCTGTCCGCAGCGGACGGACTGCGCGTGATCTTCCCGCGACGCGAACCCGCGCCGGCCTGAGCGACCCGACTCGCACCGCGGATTCATCCCGCCGATCGCCGGCGGGGACACGAATCGATCGAAGCGGCCCGCTCCTCACCGCGTCGTCCGCGCCGTCAACACGTCGACGAGATCCATCTTCGTGATGACGCCGAGCAACTTGCCCGCGTCGTCGAGCACGAGGCCGGCCATGCCCTTCGCGAAGATCTCGAGCAACTTCGACGCGTCCTCACTCGACCTCACCGTCGTCACGTTGCGGAACATGACTTCCGCCGCGGCGCTCGACAGCGACGCGCGACCGTCCACGAGCTTCGAGAGGAGATCCGACTCGGTGATGATCCCGACGAGCATTCCGCCGTCGAGCACGGGCAATTGGCTGATCCCGTGCTCCTTCATGCGCATCACGGAATCCGCGACCGTGTCCGCGCTCGACGCCGTCACGAGTGTGCGGTTAGGCACGGAGCGCAGCAGCTCACCGACGCTGCCGCTCTCCCACGAGCTCTCCGTGAAGCCATTTTCGCGCATCCAGCGATCGTCCATGAACTTCGTCATGTAGTTGCGCACCGAGTCCGAGAGGATCACGACGAAACGCTTGCCCGGGCCGACTTTGCGCGCGATCTCGCGCGCGGCCCACACGGCCGAGCCGCAACTGCCGCCACACAGGAGTCCTTCCTGGCGGATCAACTTGCGTGTCATGAGGAGCGACGGCCGGTCCTCGGTCTTGACCCACTCGTCGACGAGCGTGCGATCGAGCACGTCCGGGATGAAGTCGTAGCCGATGCCTTCGACCTTGTAGCTGTGGATCGGGCCCGGTCCCGCGAGGATCGAGCCGACGGGATCGACGCCGATGATCTTGGCGTTCGGCACCTTCTCCTTGAGCTTGCGGGCAACTCCCGTGATCGTTCCGCCCGTGCCGGCAGTCATCACGCAGTAGTCGAGCTTGCCGTCGGTCTGCCTCACGATTTCTTCGCCCGTGCCGTGGTAGTGAGCCAGCGGATTGTCGGGGTTCCCGTACTGATCGAGGATGTGCGAGTTCGGCAGGATCTTCTGCAACTGCTTCGCGACGCCGATGTGGCTCTGCGGATCGTCCCAAGCGGCTTCGGTCGGCGTGCGAATGATCTCGGCCCCCAGCGCTTCGAGGACGACCTGCTTCTCGCGGCTCATCTTCTCGGGCATCGTGATGATCATCCGATAGCCGTAGACGGCCGCCGCGAGCGCGAGCCCGATGCCCGTGTTGCCGCTCGTCGGCTCGATCAGCGTGTCACCGGGCTTGATCCGCCCCTTCTTCTGCGCCTCTTCGAGCATCCGCTTGCCGATGCGGTCCTTGATCGACCCGCCCGCGTTCAGGAACTCGCACTTCACGAGGAACTCGCAGCCCGTTTCCTTTCCGATCTTCTGCAGGCGGACCATCGGCGTGTTGCCGATCGCTTGAAGGATGGAGTCGTAGATCTCGGCCATGGGGATTCGGGGGTCGTCGAAGGAGCAGCGGGAATTCGCAGTGGAATGGCGATGGTAGGGGCTCGCGCGCCGCGGATCGAGCGCGGTCCCCAGAGTGAGCCGAGTTCGCGCGACGAGCGGCAGTCCGCGAGGGAATCACCGCCTCGACGTGGCGACGGATCGACGCCGTCAGGTCTGCAGAGCCCGTGGGCTCGACGTCTCCACGGGCTCTCCGCGTCTGGCGATCACACGACCGGTCTTCGATCGGGCGCGCGCAGGACGATCGTCCCGCGCGCCGATCGTTCCACTTCGCAACGGATGAGCTTCGCTCCGCCGAGGATCCGGCCGAGCAGGTCGAGTCGGGTGCCGGTTTCGAGCGAGAAGATCCACTCGTGCCAGGGGCACGTGACGCTCGCGCCGAAAACCGTCCCTTGGAAGAGCGGCCCGCCGAGGTGTGGGCAGAAACTCTGGACGCACAAGACGCGCTCGCCCACGACGAAGAGGGCGAAGGCGCCCCACGGCGTCTCGAGCGGCCGCGGTCGAGCCGGATCGAGGTCACCCGGCGCAAGGCCGGTGTCGAAGTCGCGCGGATCGGTGTGGGACACCGCGCGCTACCTTACGATTCTCGGGTGACCCAGCGCACGATCGTCCTCGTGGTGCCCCCCGCTCGACGAGCGGCGATGCGCACAGCTCTCGCGGCCGGCCCGTTCCAGTTCCGGCCGGTCCCGCATGCTGTCTTCAGCGCGAAGGGCGACGGTGCGGTCGCGACGCTCTACGACTCGGGCAAGTTCGTCGTGCAGGCAGCGGAACCGGAAGCGTTCGTGGCGCGTTGGTTCCAACTCGACACGGAAGCGCGTGGAGCCGGCGTGTCCGGAACGAACGAGCCGGGAGTGAGCGAGCGCGCGATGCCGCGGTCCAAGGCTCCGCGCAGCGAAGCGGACGACGCCGGCGAGCGGTCGAGCGTGACCGGCAGTTCCGACTTCGACGAGCCCGTCATCGGCAGCGACGAAGTCGGCAAGGGCGACTACTTCGGCCCGCTCGTCGTGTGCGCCGTGCGCCTCGAGAAGGGACAGTCCGACGAGATCACTCGGTCGGGCGTGCGCGACAGCAAGACGCTCACCGACGATCAATGCTTGCGCCTCGGCGCCGCGCTGCGCACGCGCTATCGCGTCGCCGTCGAGAGGCTCGATCCGCGCGACTACAACAAGACCTACGTGCAGGGACGACTGAACGATTTGCTCGCGGATCTGCATGCGAAGGCCATCGCGCGACTCGCGGATCCCGGCGTGCGCGTGGTCGTCGATCGCTTCGCGAACGAGCGCCTGCTCGTCACGCGCACGAAGAAGCTGGGCATCCGGTTGGAGCAGCGCGTGCGCGCGGAATCCGAGCCCGCGGTCGCCGCGGCGAGCGTCGTCGCGCGCGAGGAATTCCTCGTCGCGCTGAAGGAACTGTCCGAAGAAGCTGCGATCGAGCTGCGCAAAGGCGCGGGTACGCCGGTCGACCAAGCAGCGCGTCGTTACGTCGCGTTGCACGGCTTCGACGCGCTCGCGAACGTCGCGAAAATGCACTTCAAGAACACGCAGAAGCTCGGCAACGCGCGCGGAGGTTCGTGGTGAGTGCCGCTTGGCCATCGACACACGATCCGCGCTGGACTCCGCCGCCGAGGTGCGACGCGAACGCGTGTCCGACTCGCGTGCTCGAGAGGAGCTCCTCGGTTGGCCGGGGAGGCTCGTCGTGAGCACGCACGTCCGCATACTGTCCGGCACGGGCAATCGCTTCGCGCTCGTCGACGGAGTCACGACTCCGCAGCCCTTCGATCCGGCCGCGTTGGCGCGCGCGTTGTGCGGACCCGATTCAGCGCCGCGCCTCGACGGAGTCCTGCTGGTCCTTCCCGCGCACGCCGGCGGCGACGTGCGCATGCAGCTCGTCAACGCCGACGGGAGCCTCGCCGAGACGTGCGGCAACGGGCTGCGCTGCGTCGCGAAGTTCGCGTACGAAGGTCGATTCGTCCGCGGAACCGACTTCGTCATCGAGGATCGATCGGGGCTGCACGTCGCACGCGTCGAGGTCGTGGACGGGTCCGTGCGCTCGGCCGTCGTTTCGATGCGACGTCCGCGGATCCTCGCACGCGACGAGCGCATCGAGCTCGACGGACGCGTCGTCACGGGCACGCGCGTCGACGTCGGCAATCCGCACTTCGTCGTCGTGGTCGACGACGTCACGACCGCGGCCGTGCTCATCGACGGGCCGCGACTCGAGAGACATGCGGCATTTCCAGCCGGAACGAACGTCGAGTTCGTGACGCCCCGCGGCTCGCGCATCGACATGCGCGTGTGGGAACGCGGCGTCGGCGAAACCGAGGCCTGCGGCAGCGGCGCCTGCGCGGTCGCGGCGGCCCTCGTCGATCAAGAACTTGCGCACCTGCCCGTCGACATCGCGCTCCCCGGCGGAACCTTGCGCATCGCAGAGCGCACGGACGGTTCGTTCGACCTCTCGGGCACGATCGACGATCTCGGGCTGCGCGAACTCCCGCGCACACTCCTCGATCGAACGCGTGCGGGCTAGAGACGCGCCATGGGCAGCCTCGGTCACGTCGTGCTCGCGCTCGCAGTTCTTGCCGGCGCAGAGGGCGGATTCGAGTGGGCGATCGCTCCACCGTGGGCCATCGCCTTCCTCGCGCCGCTGGCCTATCTCCTCGCGCAGGGGAGCGAGCGCGCCTACATCCGCGGCCGATTCCGCATCGGCGACTGGTCACATCGCCTGCTGACCGTGAGCCCGATCCTGCTCCACGCGACCGCCGTGTTCGCGTGCGATTGGCGCGGTGCCGTCACGCGCTGGAGCGGCAACGAGGTTTCGCTCCTCGCGTGGCCCGACCTGCGCGTCTTGCTGCTCCTCGCGCCGTGGCTCCTCTTCGAACTGGCGGCACTGCACGCACGATCGCGCACGTTCATCGCGAAGCCGGAGCGCGAGGCCTGGCTCGGCTTCCAGGTGCGCATGCTCGTAGCCGGACTCGTGCCCATCCTGCTGTACGTCGTCGCCGCCGCGCTCGTCGGCGCCAGCGAGGATGCGCGGGTCGCGGTGGAGGAGATCGGAGTCTTCCACGCCGCGTTCGCCGGCGGATTACTGCTCCTTCTCGCACTGACGCTGCCGTACCTGCTCGAGCACGTCTGGGAAACGGCGCCGCTTCAAGAGGGATCACAGCGCACGGCAGTGCTCGCCCTGGCGCGCGAATCGGGCTTCGGCACGCCGCGTTTGCGTGTGTGGCGCACGGGCAACCAAGTCGCCAACGCAGCGATCGTCGGGCTCACGAAGTCGAGCAGAACCGTGCTCTTCTCGGATCAACTGCTCGCCCAACTGCCGCCGCGCGAACTCGCGGCCGTCTTCGCGCACGAGATGGGCCACGCCGTGCGCTCGCACGTCCCGCTGTTCATCGCGTGGGTGCTCGTCGCGTTCCTCCTCGGCGACCTCGTCGCGAGCACGTTCTTCGCGGACGAGCCGATTCTCGCGGGCGGTGTGCTGCTCGCTTTCCTCGCGGCCTGGTTCCTCGGGTTCTCGTGGTTGTCGCGACGGTGCGAACTGCAGGCCGATCTCCATGCGCTCGATCTCTTGGGCGAGACGCACACGCTGATCGGTGCGCTCGAGCGCGTCGGCGGTCGGTTGCGCGACGTCGCGGGCTGGCGTCACTTCAGCATCGCGGACCGCGTGCGCTTCCTCGAGCACGCGCAAGCGGACCCGACCGTGGCGGCGAAATTGCACGGGACGGTCCGTGCCGCGAGCGTGCTCGGAACGATCCTCCTCGTCGTCGCGCTGGGCCTGCACGCGGTGCGGTTGATGCAGGATCTGCCAGTCGATCGCGTGCGCGCCGACCTGCGCCTGGGCGACTATCAAAGCGCTGCGGAGCGCGCGGAACGTATCGAGGACCTCGACCCCATGCTCGCCGCGGCCGCGAAGTTGGCCGGGACGATCGGCTCAGACGGCGTCGAACCGGCCCGCGTCGAGCAAGAGGCCCTCGCCGCGGCAGCACGCGGCGATCAAGTCGGAGCGGAAACCTGGAATGCGCTGCTCGAGCTGCGTCGCTGAAACAGGCCGAGGATTCAGCCGGAAAATGAGGGGCCCTCGTGCGCACTTCGGGAGCCACATGCAGAGCAGCTCAGCGCTTCATTTCCAAGGCTCTGTGGGGCATAGCAATGCGCTCGAGCGCACCGGCGTCGGCGTCCCGATGGCGAACGCGGCGCCGCCGGCGTTCCGATGTCGAACGCGCCGAGCGAGCCTTCCTGTGAAGTGCGGTCGCGGAATCAGCCGCGTGCCTGGAGCGTCCGTTTCCGTTCCGCCGTGTACTTCCACCACGGACGCTTCGGCGCGCCGCCGACGTAGTCGACCACCGCCAGGAACGTGTCGAGGACGCACGGATCCTGCTTGGATCGCGTGAGGCGACACAGGCGCTCGAAGAGTTCGTAGGGATCGCGGCCCACGAGGTCGGCTGGCTGCTTCGCCCCGAGCAGCACGAAATCCGCGGCCATCGCGGGCCCGACGTTCGGAATATCCTCGAAGCGCGCCGGCATGTCGCTGCGCGCACGTGCTGAATTCGTTCGTCGTTTCGGTGTCATGAGGTGGCGTGCAGTCCTCGTGAGCGGCAACAGCATGCTTCGAACACGATCGGCGCGCTACGGGCCTGATCTCCAAGTCCTCTCCACCCGAACAGTTCGTCGCGGCCCGCTGATGTCCCAGGTGAGGCATTCGTGGAAGGTCGTGGCCGGTGCCAGACTTCGCGAGCGCTCACCTCGCGGTGACGGCGCCGCTGTAGCTCGTGCAAGAGTTCGGAAGAGTCCGCGTGGAGCACAGCGCGGCGCGCATTCATGCCGTAGTCTGTGATCGATCGACTCGTTCGATGGACGAACGACGCCGGAGATGATCCCCATGCCGACTTTCGCGCGTCGCCCCGCCGCACACCCCCGACGAGCGTCCGCGCGGACCGCGCGGACCGTGCCGATCTGCGCTGCGTTCTCGATGCTGATCGGTCTCGCGCAAGCCCAGCGCCCACCGGAACAGCTCGACGCCGCGGCGATCCTTCACCGCATGCAGAAGCTCGAGGTCGTCGGCAGCGTGCTCTACATCGCGGCGCACCCCGACGACGAGAACACGCGGCTCATCAGTTATCTCTCGAACGGCAAGAAGGTGCGCACAGCGTACTTGAGCCTCACGCGCGGCGACGGTGGGCAGAACTTGATCGGGCCGGAACTCGGCGACGCGCTGGGCATCATCCGCACGCAGGAGCTGCTCGAGGCACGGCGCATCGACGGCGGCGAGCAGTTCTTCACGCGCGCGGTCGACTTCGGCTACAGCAAGTCGGCGGACGAGACGTTCGCGAAGTGGGGTCGACAGGAAGTGCTCGGCGACGTCGTGCGCGTCATCCGCACGTTCCGACCCGATGTGATCATCACGCGGTTCGCGACGGACGGCAGCGGCGGCCATGGACACCACACGGCGTCGGCCTTGCTCGCGCACGAGGCGTTCGATCTGGCCGCGGATCCGGCGGCTTTTCCCGAGCAGATCGAACAAGGGCTCGAGCTGTGGCAAGCGACGCGCCTCTTCTTCAACGCGAGCACGTGGTGGCGCAAGGACTTGCCCGACGTCGTCGCGAAGGATCCCGCGAGTTGGGTGCCGGTCGACGTCGGCGGTTTCGATCCGCTGCTCGGCGCGAGCTACGGCGAGCTCGCCGGCCGCAGTCGAAGTCAGCACAAGAGTCAGGGCTTCGGCGCGGCGGAGACGCGGGGTGAACAGATCGAGTACCTGCGTTTCGAGAAGGGCACCAAGCTCGCGAGCGCAGACCTGTTCGACGGTGTGGAGCTGTCCTGGAGCCGCATCGAGCGCGGGGACAAGCTGCGCTCGAAGCTGAAGGTGCTGACCGACACCTACGACGCGCGCACGCCGGAGAAAAGCCTCGAGCGTCTCGTGGCGTTGGTGCGCGCGTTGGACGAACTCGCCGCGTCGGGTGGGCCGGGACACGAATGGGCTCAGCACCAGGCCGAAGCGGCGCGCGGACTGATCCCGCAGCTCGCTGGGGTCGTGTTCGAAGCCACCGCGAGTTCGCCACGCGTCGCCGTGGGGGACACGCTCACCGTGTCGCTGTCGTCGTTGCAGCGCCGGCCCGGCCCGGCGCTACGCGTCTTGGACTTCGCTGGACCCGACGCCGCGGCGATCGCTGTTCGAGAAGTGCTGACGTGGAACCGCGCGCTGTCCAAGGAACACGCCTGGACGGTGCCCTCGACGCAGCGCATCGACCAGCCCTACTGGTTGGAAGCACCGCACGCGGCGCTCTACCAGCCCGATCGGTCGCGATACGCGGGGATCGAACCGAGCGCGCCGGACGCGGCCTCGTTCCAAGGCGAGATGGGCCTCGGGGACGACTCGACGCTGCGGTTCGACCGGCAAGTCATGCACAAGTGGGTCGATCGCGTCGACGGCGAGCGCACTCGGCCGGTCGTGGTCACGCCCATCGCTTCGATCGTGATCGCGGACCCTGTCGCGATCGTGCGTGGCGATCGCGCGAGTATCTCGGTCGAGATCGAGGCCTTGACCGACGATCTCAGCGGGATGTTGAGCGCGACCGTGCCGAACGGCTGGACGATCCTGAGCGCGCCGCAATCGATCGAGCACCTGGGCCGCGGTGAACGTCGGACCGTTCGCGTGGACGTGACGCGCTCACCCGAGGCCCAGCGCGGCGCGATGCACCTCTCGTTCGCGGGTCCGAAAGGCTCGACGGATCGAACGCTGCACGCCATCGACTATCCGCATATCCAGCCGCAAACGTGGTACACGCGGGCCGAGGTCGTACTCGTTCCAGCGGACATCGCCGTCACTGTTGCGACCGTCGGGTACATCGACGGGGCAGGCGATGACATCCCGCGTGCGCTGGAACGTCTGGGCGTCGCCGTGGAACGCATCGACCCCGCGAATGCGCACGCGTCGGATCTCGCGAAGTGCGACGCGATCGTCACGGGGATTCGTGCTTACAACACGGTGCCCGCGTTGGCGCGTTTCCAACCGACCTTGCTCGAGTACGTGGCCGCGGGGGGGACGCTCGTCGTGCAATACAACACGAACGGCAACGACCTGTTGCTGGACGCGAAGCGGCTCGGGCCCTATCCGTTCTCGTTGACGCGTCAGCGCGTGACCGTCGAAGAAGCGCCCGCGACGTTCCTCGCTCCGACGCATCCCCTGATGAACGTGCCCAATCGCCTGGGCCACGAGGATTTCGAGGGTTGGGTCCAGGAGCGCGGTCTGTACTTCGCCGGCGACTTGGATCCGAAATACACGGCTTTGATCGCCTGGAACGATCCGGGTGAGCTGCCGCTGAACGGTGGACTCATCGCGTGCGACCACGGCAAGGGACGCTTCGTCTACACAGGCATCAGCCTGTTCCGCCAATTGCCGGCAGGGGTCGCGGGCAGCTACCGCCTCCTCGCGAACCTGATCGCGCGCCGGGCCGTCGGCGAATGATGCGCCGCGTGTCGAATCGGAATCACGCGCGAGAGAATCGGACTCTCGGTTCGAGCCGCTAGACGATGCACCCGATCGATTGGCTGATCCTGCTCGGCACGCTGGGCTTCATCGTCGGCTACGGCGTGTGGAAGACGCGGCGCGACAACACGCGCGAGAACTATCTCCGCGGCGGCTCCGAGAACCGTTGGTGGACCGTCGGTTTGAGCGTGATGGCCACGCAGGCCAGCGCGATCACGTTCCTCAGCACGCCCAGTCAGGGCTACCTCGACGGCCTCGGATTCGTGCAGTTCTACTTCGGCCTGCCGCTCGCGATGGTGGTCATCGGCGCGGTGTTCATCCCGCTCTACTACAAGTGGAAGGTCTACACCGCGTACGAGTTCATCGGGCGGCGCTTCGACGACCGCACGCGGCTCCTGACCGCCGGACTGTTCCTGATCCAACGCGGTTTGAGCACCGGGATAACGATCTACGCGCCGAGCATCATCCTCAGCAAAGTGCTCGGTTGGCCGCTGCCCTTGACGTGCGTGTTCATCGGCGGGCTGGTGATCCTCTACACGACCGCGGGCGGAGCGCGTGCGGTCGGGGTCACGCACATGCACCAGATGACCGTGATGATCCTCGGCCTGTTCACGGCGTTCGGGCTGATCCTCTACTACTTGAGCGACACGCTCTCGACCGCTGAAACCCTGCGCGTCGCGAGCGCGCTCGGGAAGATGGACGCGATCGACCTCTCATGGGATCCGGAGACGAAATACACGCTTTGGAGTGGGCTGATCGGTGGTTTCTTCCTGCAGCTCTCGTACTTCGGCACGGATCAGAGCCAAGTGCAGCGGTACCTCGGCGGCCAATCGATGAAGGAGGCGCGACAGGGCTTGTGGATGAATGGCGTGCTGAAGATCCCGATGCAGTTCTTCATCCTGCTCACGGGCGTGCTCGTCTTCGTTTTCTACCTCTTTCACGCGACGCCGCTGCACTGGAACGAGTCGAACCTCGTCGCAGCGCGCAGCCTCGACACGACGTCGATCACGCGCGACCTCGAACGTGAACATGCAACTACGATGGAGGAGCGTCAGCAAGCCGCAGAGCAGATGCTCGCGGCTTGGCGTGCAGACGATATCGCGCGCGCCGATGCGGCTCTCGCTGAAGTCGAACGACTCCAAACGCACGACGCCGAGTTGCAGAAACGTTTCCAAGCGCGGCTGACCGAACTCGTGCCCGCGGCCGAGAAAAACGACAAGGACTACGTCTTCATCACGTTCGTCATGGATCACCTGCCCGTGGGGATCGTCGGACTCCTCTTGGCGATGATCTTCTGCGCCGGCATGGGCAGCACGAGTGCCGGGCTCTCGTCGCTTGCCACGACGAGCACCGTCGACGTCTTCCGGTCACCGCGTAGTGACGCAGCACAGGTGCGCGCAACGCAGTGGGCTACCGTCGGCTTCGGCGTGCTGGCGCTCGGCTTCGCTGCGCTGTTCTCCTTGTTCGAGAACCTGATCCAGGCCGTCAACATCCTGGGATCGCTGTTCTACGGCACGATTCTCGGCATTTTCCTCGTCGCGTTCTTCGTGCGTCACGTTCAAGGCACGGCGGTTTTCGTCGCCGCGCTGATCTCACAGGCAGCGATCCTCGTGATTCACTTCACGGACGTGCACGTCGCGTTCCTCTGGTACAACCTGATCGCGCCGGCGATCGTGATCGTCGTGAGCCTCGTGCTCCAAGCGCTGTTGCCGCGTACCGCGAAGTAACTGGACTCGCGCGACCATCGCAGCCGGGCAACGTGCTAATCTGCGCGCGCCATGAAGCACCTCATCCTCTGTGCGGCCCTTGCGGCCGTCGCCACGACAATCCTCGCTCCAGAACTCTCCGCTCGATCGACGCAAGCGCCGGCTATCGAGTTCCCGCAATCGAGCCCCGCGGTGACCCTCAAGCAACGCGTCGGCGTCACCGACGTCGAGGTCACGTACTCGCGTCCGGGCGCCAAGGGCCGCAAGGTCTTCGGCGGGCTCGTGCCCTACGGTGAACTCTGGCGCACGGGCGCCAATGCCGCGCCCAAGATCACGTTCAGCACCGACGTGAAGTGGAACGGCCAGCCCGTTCCCGCCGGTACGTATTCGCTGTTCACGATTCCCGATGCCGCCGAATGGACGATCGTCCTCAACAAAGTGGCGGAGCAGTCGGGCACGTCGGCCTACGACGAGAAGCAAGACCTCGTGCGCGTCAAGGCCAAGTCCGTACCGCTGACATCAGCGGTCGAGAACTTCCGCATCGACTTGGACGAACTGCGCGACAGCGGCGCCGTGCTCTCCATCGCGTGGGACAAGACCTCGGTGCCGGTGCGCATCGAGACGGACGTCGTCGGCGTGATCGTTCCGAAGATCCAGGCAGCAATGGCTGCCGAAGGCAAGAAGCCCTACTACCAAGCGGCGATGTTCTATTACGAGAACAACCTCGACATGAAGCTGGCCGCCAAGTGGATGGAGGAAGCCAACAAAGAACGTCCGGACACGGTGTGGATGGTCCACCGTCAAGGATTGATCCTGGCGAAAGCCGGTGACAAGGCCGGCGCGTTGGCGGCTGCGAATCGCTCGCTGGAACTCGCCGCGAAGGTCGGTGGTGCACAAGGCGCCGAGTACAAGCGCCTGAACGAAGAGTTGATCGCTTCGTTGAAGTAGCCGTCGCGACCGAACGTCAGCGAGAGCGGGGCGGTCCACACGGGCTGCCCCGCTCTCGATTTCGCGAAGACCCGGCGGACTTTGCCGGGCTCATGCGTCGTGGAGCGGCGCAACGAGCGGCGCAACGAGCGGCGTAGCGAGCGGCGTAGCGAACGGGGCAACGAACGGCGCAACGAGCGGCGTGGCGAGCGGCGTGGCGAGCGGCGCAACGAGCAGCGCAACGAACGGCGCAACGAGCGGCGCAACGAGCGGCGTAGCGAGCGGCGTAGCGAATGGCGTAGCGAATGGCGTAGCGAATGGCGTGGCGAACGGCGTGGCGAACGGCGCAACGAAGGGGCGGGCGAACGGCCTGGCGAGCGGTGCAACGAGCGGTTCAACGAGCGGTTCAACGAGCGGCGTAGCGAACGGTGCAAGGAGCGGCCGCACCACCGGTTCCTTCCGAGCGGCTCAGGGCGTCTTCGTATCGGCCACTTTGCGCGCCGTGGCCACGCGCGGTTCGACGGATTGAGCCGTGAAGTTCGCGATCGCGACGGGCGGCACGAGATCGCCGAGCGGCGCGTCGCCCGCGTACCGAACCCGCTCGAGGAAGAGCCCCGCTGCTGGCGCCGTCCACTCCGCGACCGTTCCGACCTTCGGCGGCAACGCCGTTCCCGCGAGAAGCCCCGCGAACTGTTGTTTCGTGAGCGTGCCTGTTCCGACCTTCACGAGAGCGCCCGCGAGCCGACGCACCATCTTCCACAGGAAGTGCGACGCTTCGAAGCGCAGGAGGAGCAAGTCGCCGTGCGCGACGGCCTCGGCGCGGAACATGCGGACCTTCGTGCTCGTCTGCCCCGGCGATTCTTGGCCGAACGCGGCGAAATCATGTTCGCCGACGAGCTTGGCCATCACCGCGGTCATCGCGGGGACATCGAGTTGTCCATCGACCCACCACGCGAAACGGTTGGCGAGCGCCGACCGCCGTCGCGAGATCTGGAACACGTAGCTGCGCGACTCGGCGTCATGTCGCGCGTGGAAACGTTGCGCGGCGCGGGACACGGCCAGCAAGTTCACGTCGGCGGGCAAGCGCTCGTTCACGGCGACGGCGAGCTTCGAAAGCTCCATCGGCTCCGCGAGCTTCACGTGCGCGACTTGGGCCAGCGCGTGGACGCCCGCGTCGGTTCGCCCCGCTCCGCCGAGATCCAACACGTCACCCGCGGCGTCCTGGATCGCCTCACGCAAAGTCCCGGCGATCGTCCGCGCGTTCTTCTGCTCCTGCCAACCGCTGTAGCGCGTGCCCTCGTACTCGACGACGAGCTTGTACGTCGGTGCGCGCGCCAACTCGCCGGGGGCGAGAGCCTTGCGCTCGGGCGCAGTTCGTCGTTTCGAGGCCATGTCCGTGCTTCTCCGTGAGGGACGTTCGATTCGCGCAGGATGCGCGCTGCGAAGGACACGCGCCAGGAGCGCGCTCGGAGGACGCTCGAAATCGAACTCCCGCACGGGATCGAGAACCCGGCGGCGAAGGGCGCACGATGGAGGGGACCGTCGCCACCCCGATTCCGCGCGACTCGGTCGGGAGGGGCTCTAGCGCGCGATGCGTGTCAGCTCTCGGGGCGCGCCCTCGAGCGCGGTGACCGCCGCGTCCTGCGCAAGCTCCTCGGCCGCGTGCGCATCGCGCACGAGCGAGCGCGCGAGAGCCCGCATCCACGCGACGTGCTCGAGGAGTACGTCCTCGGTCGGCTTTCGAGATTCGTTCGTGGCCACGCGGTGATGGGAGCCGCGCGGAGGCCATCGAGCGCCCGAATCCGGGGAATCTCGAAGGACGGCCGGATCAGTAGCCCAGTCCGTTCTTGCGCAGATGGACGCGCGGATCGCCTTCGCGCGCGAGCCGCGCCTCTTCGACGACGCCGAACAGGACCACGTGATCGCCCGCGTCGCGCTCGTCGCTCTGGCGGCAATCGAGCCAGGCCAAGGCTGCGTCCAAAACCACGAGTCCCGAAGTCGTGCGCGACGTCGCCAATCCGTCGAACGGTGAAGTTCCCGGCGCGAGGCGCTTCAGGAAGGGGCTCATGAGGGCTTGGTCGCCGGCACCGAGGATCGAAAGGGCGAAACGTCCCGTCGAACGCAGATCCGCGAGCAATTCGCGCTCTTTCGCGACGGCCAAGATGATGGTCGGCGGCTCGAAAGCGACCTGTTGGACGAACGAACCGACGAAGCCGACGGGGGCTCCTGCCCTCAGCGTCGTGACGACGTAGACGCCTGACGGAAGCCGGCCGAGAGCGCGCGCGACGGGGGAGGGTTCAGGGCGGGTCATGAGGCTCGTCGAAGTCGCGGAAAGCACCCATCCTGCGGGTCCGCGACGCTGGATTCGAGGCCCTAAAATGCGGAGAATCCGCGGTCCGCTCAGGGCTCGCCGAACGGCCCATGAAGGGCTTTCGAAGAGCTCACCACGGCCGCTCGAAATCCAGCTTCCGCGCGGCACTCGCCGTCGCGCTTCGCACTGTCCAACGCCGTCACTCTCCCAAGCCGTACTGACTCGCGCTCCGTGAGCGCGAGTCGCACCCCTCATGACCGGACCGGACGACAAGCAGCCGCCTTCGAATGCTGGCACCCCGCCGAATGCGGGTCGCATCACGCCGCGCCACATCGAGCGCGAGATGAAGGAGAGCTACCTCACGTACGCGCTCTCCGTCATCCACTCGCGCGCGTTGCCCGACGTGCGCGATGGATTGAAGCCCAGCCAGCGACGGATCCTCGTGGCGATGAACGACCTGAACTTGAGCCCGCGCGCGAAGTACAGGAAGTGCGCGAAGATCGCCGGCGACACGTCGGGTAACTACCACCCGCACGGCGAAGCGGTCATCTATCCGACGCTGGTGCGCCTCGCGCAGGACTTCTCTCTCCGCTATCCGCTCATCGACGGCCAGGGGAACTTCGGTTCGATCGACGGCGATCCGCCGGCCGCGATGCGTTACACGGAAGCGCGCATGGCTGGAACGGCCGTCGAGATGCTGGCGGATCTCGACCAAGACACGGTCGACCTCGAGCCGAACTACGACGACACGCGGACGCAGCCGACCGTGCTGCCGTCGCGGTTCCCGAACCTGCTCTGCAACGGTTCGGACGGCATCGCGGTCGGCATGGCGACCAGCCTTCCGCCGCACAATTTGGGCGAGGTGTGCGCGGGACTGCGCCGCGTTCTCGACGATCCCGCGGTGACGATCGCCGAACTGTGCGAGATCGTGAAAGGGCCCGACTTCCCGACGGGCGGCATCGTGATGGGCCGTCACGGGATCCTGCAGGCTTACGCAACGGGACGCGGCATCACGCGCCTGCGCGCGCGCTACGTCGTCGAGGACACGCGCACCAAGCAGCAGATCGTGATCACGGAGATCCCGTATCAGGTCCGCAAGCTGGCGATCATCGACAAGATCGTCGAGGTCGTCAAAGACCAGCGAATCACAGGGATTTCCGACGTTCGCGACGAATCGGACCGCGATGGACTGCGGCTCGTCATCGAGCTGAAGAAGGGCGAGGACCCGCAGGTCATCGCGAACCAGCTCTTCCAGTACACGCCGCTCCAGCAGACGGTCTCGATCATCAATTTGGCGATCGACGATCGCCAGCCGCGCACGTTGAGCTTGCGCGGACTGCTCGACGCGTATCTGAAGCACCGTCGGATCGTCATCCGCCGACGCACGAAGTTCCTGCTCGGCAAGGCCGAGGACCGGAAGCACATCGTCGAGGGTCTGCGGATCGCCGTCGACAAGATCGACGAGGTCATCGCGATCATCCGCGCGAGCAAGGACCGCGAAGGTGCGCGTGAGGCGTTGCGCTTGGCGTTCGGACTCTCCGAGCGGCAATCGCAGGCGATCGTCGACATGCGCCTCGGCGCCTTGACCGGGCTGGAGCGCGAAAAGCTCGAGGCCGAGTACAACGAGCTCGTCGCGATCATCGCCGACTTGAACGACATCCTGGCGCGCGAGGAGCGCGTCACGGCGATCATCAAGGAGGACCTCGACGACATGGAGAAGAAGTACGGCGACGCACGCCGTACGGAGATCTCGGCCGAGGAGATCGATGGCAGCTTCGACATGGAGGAGCTGATCACCGAGGAGATGATGGTCGTGACCGTCAGCCAGGACGGCTACATCAAGCGCGTCCCGCTCGACGTCTACCGCGCGCAAGGTCGCGGCGGGCGCGGCATCAAGGGCAGCGAGGCCAAGGAAGGTGATGCGCTGAAGTCGCTCTTCGCGGCCGGCACACACGACCACCTCTTGAACTTCTCGAACAAGGGCAAGGTCTACTGGCTCAAGGTCTGGCAGTTGCCCGAGGCGACCCGGACCAGCAAGGGCCGCGCGATGGCCAACCTCCTGCCGCTCGAAGAGGGCGAGGAGATCACGAACGTGTTGCGCGTGCGCGAATTCGACGCGGAATCCTGCGTGTTCTTCGCGACGCGCGGCGGAACGGTCAAGAAGACGAAGCTCGACAAGTACTCGCGCCCGAAGAAGGGCGGCATCCGCGCCATCCTGCTCGACGAGGGCGACTCGGTGGTCGGCGTGACGCTGACGAAGCCGGGCGACACGCTGATCCTGTGCTCGAAGGATGGTCAAGCGATTCGCTTCGACGAGAAGGCGGCGCGCGAGATGGGGCGGACCAGCTACGGCGTGCGTGGAATTCGTTTGATCGGCGAGGACAAGGTCGTCGGCGTCGTCGTGGCGAACGACGACACCTCGACGCTCATCACCGGCTGCTCGGAGGGCTACGGCAAGCGTTCGCTGGTCACCGAGTACCCGATCAAGGGGCGCGGCGGCCAGGGCGTGATCGACATCAAGACGACGGATCGCAACGGTCCAGTCGTGTCCGTCGCGCTGGCGCGCGAGGGCGACGACGTGCTGTTCATCACGCAGGGCGGGATGCTCGTGCGCACGTCCGTCTCCGAGATCTCGACGATCGGCCGCAACACGCAGGGCGTGCGCCTCGTGAACTTGAAGGGCGGCGACAAGCTCGTGTCGCTCGAAGTAGTCAGCGAAGCCGACCTCGAGAAGTACGCGAGCGAAGCCCGCTCACGGCCCGTCAGCGCGTTGCCCGCGACCGAGGAATCGGTCGAAGCCGACGACGACGAAGGAGTCGACGACACCCGTGAGGAGGACTGAACGCTATGGGACTCAAAGAAACGCTCGAAGCCGACGTGAAGACGGCCATGCTCGCGCGGAACGAGTTGGTGCGCGACACGCTGCGCATGCTGCTGGCGGATTTCAAACGCATCGAGGTCCAGGAGGGTGGAACGCTGACGCCCCAGATCGAGCAAGACGTCCTGCTGAAAGCCGCGAAGCAGCGGCAGCAGTCGATCGACGAGTTCGAGAAGGCCAATCGCCCGGACCTCGCCGCCAAGGAACGCGCCGAACAAGGCGTGATCCAAGCCTACTTGCCCAAGGCGATGTCGGAGGCCGAAGCGAAGAGCGCGATCCAAGCGATCGCGAACGAGCTCGGCCTGACGGCGAAGAAGGACATGGGCACGCTGATGAAGGCGGCCATGGCGAAGCACAGGGGTCAGCTCGACGGGAAGCTCGCGCAGAAGGTGTTGGGGGAGATCCTGACGTGAGCGCGGGGCGGCCGTGCGCGTGTCAACACTTCACGTGGACGCGGTGAAGGCCGCTCCGATCACCGAGGAGCCTGCGGTGCGGAACGCGCCGGAGCCGGTTCGCGACTAGGGAGACGAACCGATGAAACTCCTCGAGTTCGACTGGCAGGCGCTCCTCGACCGCTTGCCTGTATGGCAAGGCGTCGCGCCTTCCTCGCGCCGTATCCTGCAAGAGTCCAGTCCCGGGGCGCCTGTGCAACTCGCGCTGTTCGGCCTGGACGGGCCGGCGCTCATCCGCGCGAAGATCCTGAAACCCTACACGGATGGACTGCGCGCCGCGCCGTGCGAGGAGGCGCGTGAGTTCCTCGCGATGGCGCGCCTGTTGCGTCGCGCGCCGCTCTTGTCGAATCCTTCGACGTCGCAACTCGCCATCTACATCGGCGAACTCTTCAACTCTCTGGAACGCGGCGGTTTGGCGCGCAGCTACGGCCCGTCTTGGGGCGCCGACGAGCGCCTCCTGCACGGCCTCACGCTCGAGCACCATGTTCGTGGTTTCGTGGAGGCGAAGGATCTGCGCAGCTGGGAAGCGCACTACGCGGAAGATGCCTACCACGCGTACCGGCGGGATCGCCCCCTGGGCCCGTCACGGTTCCACGACCCCGCGGTGGCAGGCGCCGCGCACCAGCTCGCCAAACTCCTGGTGGAACGCACCGAACCGATTCCCGTCCTCGAGATGTGGGACGCACTCGGCGAACACGCCGGCGCGGCGGTCGCGCGCGCAGCGCTGGGTCTCGTGCGCTACGCGGTCGCCTTCCTCGCAGAGCGACCGGCGGACGGAGTCGTCGTCCTGACGCTCTGGCCGACGATTCACGCGCGGCTGCACCGGAAGCAGGCGCGAGCACCGTTGCCCGTCGAGCCGGGTGGGGAGCGTTCGACGGCGTACGGCGTCGAGGACATCGAGGCGCTCCTGCTCGAAGTTGCGCGCGAGCCCGTACGGATCCGCGTGCAAGACGGAATTCCATTCGAGAAACGCCGACGAGAAATCACGGCCGCTTTCCGGCCGCAAGGCCACAGCGTGGACCGGTTCCACGTCGAACTGCTCGACGGCGAATGGTGGCGCATCACGTTCGCGCTCGAGCACGCTCGGCTCTTCGAGTGGGTGCGGATCACCGGAGCTGACGGCAAGTCGGCGTACGTCGCGACGGAAGAAGGGCGACGCTGGCTCGGCAGCGCGGCGGACATGCGCCACAAACACATCCTGGATGCTCTGCGTGCAACGCCGGAGCGCACGCCACCTCCCGCCGGCGCGAAGGACCATCGACACGGCGGCCGGGGCGACGCGTCCAAAGCCGCGCTCCGCGCCGTTGCACCTCGCTTCGAGGCGTTCGAGGACGAGGTTGCGGACGAGGATGCGGACGACGTCGACTGGCCCGACTTCCGCGACTTCGCGCCCGGGCGCGACGACCTCATCTTCCTCGGGTCGTTCCACCTGACCGGAGGTTTCCTGGATCCCCTTCTCGCGACCGAGCACGCGGTCGCGGCGTTCGCCGACCTCCCGGTCGGGCAGTTCTTCGACCTCGAGGAATTCCTGCGCTATCGGTCCGAGGTCCTGAATCCACTCCCCGCGAAGCAGATGGGTGCCAGGGACGCCGAAGTTTCGATCGAGGAGCGGGAGGGCCTGTGGCGGGAGACTCTGATCATGTTCTTGCACACACGACTTCTGCCGTTCGGAGCGGCCGTTGCGAGCGATCACGGTCCGGATCGACGCACAGCCTTCGCGCTGACGTCGCGGGCGGCCTACTTGTTCGGATCCACGAACGCCTGGCCGAAAACGGACGAACGCCACGAGGGCAAGAACGTCGTCGTTCAGCCAAACTTCGAGATCGTGTTTCCGACTCCGGCGCCAGGAATCGAGGCGCGGCTCGTCGCCTTCGCCGAGCGCTTGCCCGCGCGCGCCGGCACGACGCTGCGCATCACGCGGGCTTCCGTGTGCGCGGCCGCCAATGCGGGACTCGACGCGGAGGGCATGCTCCAAGCTCTGGCGGAGTTCTCCCTGAATCCCATTCCACGCAACGTCGAGAGCGAACTGCGCGGGTGGGCCGCGTCGAGCACGGCGCTCGACATCGAGGAGGTCTCGATCGTGCGCTGCGCGGATCACGACACGGCCCTGCGTCTGATCACGGCGGCGGGGAACGGCGCGCGACTCCTGGGTGAAACGGTCGTCGAGTTGCCGGCGGGCAGCAAGCTCACGGCTCTCTTGCGCAAGGTCCGGGATGCCGGGTTCTTCCTCGCGCCACGGGCGAGTCCACGCAAGATGCGGCGCTGAGCGACTGCTTCCGAGGTCCTTCTCGCTGTGCGCGGAAGTACAGGCGGTCTGAGCGAGGCCTCGCCTCGCCTCGCGGACCTCGCTGTGCGCAGAAGTACAGGCGGTCTGAGCGAGCACTTGTGACGACGAAGAAGTCGACGACACCCGTGAGGATGACTGAACGCGATGGGGCTCGAGGAAACGCTCGAAGCCGGCGCGAAGGCCGCGATGCTCGGCTGGAACGAGCTCGTGCGCGACACGCTGCGCATGGTGCTGGCGGATTTCAAACGTATCGCGGTCCAGGAGGGTGGAACGCTGACGTCGCAGATCGAGCAGGACGTCCTGCGGAAAGCCACGAAGCAGCGCTAACGGTCGACCGACGAGTTCGAGAAAACTGGCCGCACCAACCTCGCTACCAAGGAACGCGCCGAGCAGTGCGCGATCCAGGCCTACTTTCCCAGGGCGATGACGGAAGCCGAAGCGAAGAGCGCGATCCAAGCGATCGCGAACGAGCTCGGCCTGACTGCGGAGAAGGACATGGGCACGTCGATGAAGGCCGCGATGGCGAAGCACAAAGGCCAGCTCGACGGAAAGTTCTCGCAGAAGGTGTTGGGCGAGATCTTCGTGTGAGCGCGTGCGGGCCGTAGCTCACACCGATCCGACTCACGCCTCCGGACGCTTGCGCGTTTTTCGCTTAGCGGGTTTCGATCGCGAGGCCGAGCGCCTCTCAGCGGTCCTCTTCTGCGTCGCGATACTGCGAGTGTGACCGCGAAGCCAATGACTCAATGCATCGTCGTCGATGCGTCGATCCGCGAGCCCGACCATCACTTCGACGACTTCGGCTTGTGACGCGGTGACTTGCCAGCCGTTTCTCAGTAGGAAGACGGCCGCGCATGTGAACGCAGAGCGCTTGTTCCCGTCGACGAAAGGATGATTGCGGCTGATCCCCACCGCATAGCGCGCCGCAAGCACGTGGATGTCCGCGCCGCCATAGCCGAACACGTTCTTCGGGGCCTCGATCGCGGATTCGAGAAGCCCCCGATCTCGGAGTCCAGGAACTCCGCCGTGCTCCGCGATCAGGCCGTCGTGGATGGCGAGCACGATGTCGCTGCGTAACCACGTCGGAGTCCTCGCGGTCACTTCGCGAGTTCGCGCAAGGCGTCTCGATAGGTCTTCGTGACCTCACGCGCCGCGCGCATCTGCTTCTCGAACTCAGGGTCGTACGGCGTCAGTTGCCAACCGGACTCGGTCTCGACGAGGAAGACGCGATCTCCAGCCTCGAGTTGCATCCGGGCGCGGACCTCTTTGGGCAGGACGACGCCGACCGAGTTGCCGATCTTCTGCAGGGTGAGTTCGACCATGGATGTTCCTTCGGATCGCGGTTCCAACGAATGTTATAACGGACAGCTCGAGGCCGCAATCGGAGGGCCCGAGGGCCGCGCAGGCCCTGTCAGGCGGCACGGAGCCGTCCCTGCCCCGAGCCGTCCGGCGTCTCTTCGAGCCCCTCCGCACGCGCTAGCATCCCTCGTCGCCTCGGCCCGCGTCTGGCCGGATCCTGACCCCCATGACACTCCGCATCCTCGCCGTCGGTGACATCCACCTCGGGCGCCGTCCGGGCAGTGTTCCCGACGACGTCGCGGCAAGCGCGGGTGGTCGTGATGCGCTCGGTCCGCGCGCGGCGTGGCAGGCGACGGTCGATCGCGCGATCCAGGAGCGTGTGCAGGCCGTCGTGTTGCTCGGCGATGTCGTCGACGACGAAGAGCGCTACCTCGAGGGCTGGTCTGCGCTCGAAACGGGATTGCGTCGGCTGATCACCGCGGGCATCGAAGTGTTCGCCGTCGCCGGCAATCACGACGTGCGCGTGCTGCCGCGACTCGCGAGCACCCTCAGCGGATTGCACTTGGTGGGCGCCGGGGGTCAGTGGGAATCGGTCGAGATCGCGAACGGCGCCGGGCGATTCGTCGGTTGGTCGTATCCGACGGCGCATGCGCGCACGGATCCGACGCACGATCCCGAGCTCGCGCGATTGCTCGCGACACGCGGAGCGGGTCCGACGATCGGGCTCTTGCACGGCGACCTCGACGCGGCGCAGAGCGACTACGCACGCTTCTCGGGTGCGCGGCTCGCGGCGCTCGGAGCCGACACTTGGCTCCTCGGTCACGTGCACGGCCCGACGTTCGCGCGCGCGGCCGCGGGGCGGATCTCGATGGGGTTCCTGGGCTCGTTGACGGCGCTCGATCCGACGGAGACGGGCGTTCACGGGCCGTGGCTCTTGACGTATGCAGGGCGCGAGCTCGTCGAGGCGCAGCACCTCGCACTCGCGACGTTGCGCTGGGAGTGCGTCGCTGTCGCGGTCGACGCGTGGACGAGCGTCGAGGATCTCGAGCCGGGCGTCACCGGCGCGCTGCGCGACTTCGACGCGCGCGAAGCCGCGAACATCGGCGCGGCGCGCGTCGTCGGGTTGCGCATCGAGCTGACGGGGCGCTGCAAATTCCACCGCGATCTGCAGCGTGCGATCGAGCGATTCGCGCACGATCAACTGCGGCCGACGCTGGACGGCCGGGCGTACTTCGTCGACGCGATCATCGATCGAGTGCGCGCCGAACTCGATCTACAGGCCTTGGCCCGCGACACGGATCCCCCGGGATTGTTGGCGCAACGCCTGCTGGCATTGGACGCGTTGCCGAGCGACGTAACGAACACGGGGGAGCGAGCGCGGCTCTTGCGTCTCGCGCGCGATACACGCGAGTCCCTGACGCGGCGGAGTGAATTCGTCGCGATCCCGCGGGCCGAGTTGCGCGACGACGAATTGATCGAAGAAGTCCGCGAAGCCGGGCTGGCCGCGCTCGAAGAACTGCTCGCGTCACGCGCGAACGCAGAGGCCGGCGCGTGAGGCTCCTCTCCCTGTCGATCGAACGACTCGAGGGCCTGCGCACGGGATTCGCGCTCGGCCCCGAACATCTATCCGGCCGCGTGCGCGTCCTGCACGGGCCGAACGCGATCGGCAAATCGAGCGTGTTGCGCGCGCTCAAGTGTCTGTTATGGCCGCGCGAAGCTCCGGCGCGCGGATCGATCGAACTCGAAGCCCGCTTCGAGATACAGGGCAACGAATGGACGGTTCGACGCGAGGGTGCGAGCACGCGTTGGATGCGAGACGGGAACGTGGCCGACGCGCCGCCGTTGCCGGCGTGGCGTCACGCGAGCCAGATGCTGGTCGGTCTCGACGCGCTCGGCCTGGGTGGCGATCGCGAAGTTCGTGAGCACGTCCAGCGCGAAATGGGCGGCGGTTACGACATCGCCGGAGCCGAAACGGCGTTGCGACCCGGTGTTCAAGTCGGACGCACGCAAGCCGGCCATCTGTCGAAGGCGGAGGACGAGTTGCGCGCGGCGCAATTCGCACAACAAGAGGTCATACGCGACGCCGACACGCTGGACGAAGTGCGACGCGCGCGAAATGCATCGCTCGGCGCAGGAAAGCGCGTGGTGTTGCTCGACAAGGCGCTCGAACTGGCGCAGGCGAAACGAGCCCTTGCGCTGACGGAATCGAGGCTGGCGGAGTTCCCGTCCGGTCTCGAGAATTGGCGCGGAGACGAACCCGACGAACTCGGGAAGCTGCGTAAGCGACTCGCGAGCGCGCAGAGCGATCAGGACCGCGCGCACCGCGCGATCGTCGCGGTGGAACGAGCGATCGCACGCGACAGTATCGCTGAGCCCGTGCCGGCGGATGTCCTCGACGAACTCGACCAGCGCGTGGAAGCGCTGCGATCCGCGGACGACGCTTGGAAGGCCGCGCTCGAATTGGATTCACGGTCGCAAGCGCGCCTTCATGCGGCCGGCGCCGTGTTCGGCGCGAACGCCGATCTCGATCGGTTCGCGAGCCTGGACGACTCGCTCGACGTAGAAGTCGACGCACTCGCTCGTGCTACGGAGGTCCAGGCTCGGCATGATTCGGAAGTCGACGCACAGCTCGCGGCAATCGGAAGTGGTTCGAGCGCGAGACCGCCCGCACACCGCGCGACGGCGGCCCTCGAGGACTGGCTATCGGCGCCGACAGCGAGTGCGTCGGATGCGAAGCCGCGACGATTCCTGTTGCTGCTCGCGGTCTTGCTCGCACTGACGGCGATGGGATTGGCGTTCGTGCACTTGGCCAACTTGGCGATCCTCGTGTTGGCTGCGCTCGCGCTGTTCGGCGCCCGCGCCAAGGCCGAGTCGAACGAATCGAATCGCGCCGATCACGCGGAGGCCTACGCGCGGACGGGCGAAGAGCAACCAACTGCGTGGACAGTCGACGCGGTGCGCGCGCAGCTGGCGGCTCTCCGCGAGCGCGAGGTGAGCGCACTGGAAGCGCGCGCGCGCGACGGACGCCGAGCCGAGCTGACGGCGCGGCGCGAGGCGCTCGCGGACGAAGGTCGGGGCTTGGCGTTGCGACGCATCGAACTTGCGGCGCGGTTGGGCGCGAATCCGACCGCGCCTGACAGTGCGTTGGCGGCGTTCGCCCAATCGCGTCGTTCGTTGCGCGAAGCCTGCAGCGCGTCGTCGGAAGTCCGAGCCTCTTGCGATCTACATGGACTCCAACGCGCGGATGCCTCGGCGAGCCTGAACAAGACGCTCGAAACGCACGGCGCGACTCGGGTGGATGACCTGACCGCGGCTCGCGTGCGGCTGAAGAGCCTGCGTGAGCGTAGCGCGGAGCTCTCGTCGCACCGCGCCGAGATCGAGCACCAGCGCGGTCTGGAGCGTGTGGTACGCGAGACCGCGCAAGATATAGAGAAGCAGATCGCAATCGTGTTCCGGCGTGGCGGGCTCGAATCCGGCGAAGATGTCGCGCTACAGAATCGACTCGAGCACCTCGAGCCTTGGAGGACTGCACGCGAGGATCGCAGCGAGAGCGCGCGCGACGTCGAACGCCTGTCCGCCGAACTGAATGCCAAGTCGGCGGACGCGGCGGATCACGCACTTGCGGACCTGCCCGAGCCGCGGCTCGAGAGCGAGCGCCAGTCCGCGAGGGATCTCGCCGAGCAGGCGGACGCGTTGACGGAACGCGTCTTGAAGATCGAGATGATGCTGGAACAGGCACGCGACGCACGCACGCTCGAGGCTGCGCTCGAAGCGCGCAACGATCGTCGTGACGCGCTGTCGGAAGCGTTCACGAAGGCTCGCCGCGGTGTGCTGGCGTGTGCGCTGCTCGCGGACGTGCGTGCGGCCCACGAGGCGACGAGTCGGCCGCGCATCGTCGAAGAGGCCGAGAAGCTTTTCGCGAGCTTCACGCACGGTCGATACGCGTTGCGAGTGACGACCGTCGATGGCGAGCTCGCATTCACGGCGCTCGACGCGCAGAACGCAGCTCGGCCGTTCGCGCTCGACGAGTTGTCGGACGGAACGCGCGCGCAGTTGTTGCTCGCCTCACGCCTCGCGTACCTGCACGAGATCGAGCGCGGGGATCCACTGCCGCTCGTGCTCGACGACGCGCTCGCGACCAGCGATCCGGCCCGCAAGCAGGAAATCGGCGCAGCGCTTCTCGAAGTGGCGCGCAAGGAGAACCGGCAGATTCTTGTTCTGACGTCGGATGCTGCGGACGCGGACCTGTTGCGGCCGGCGGGCACTCCGATCGGCGAAGTCGAAGCGACGGATCTCGCGGTGGTTCGCTCCATCAGCACGCCCGCGGCCACGCGCGAGCGGCTCGCCGCGCCCGCTGTTGCGCGTGTTCCCGACGTCGGCGGCGCGAACGCCGAGCAGTTCGCAGCGGCGCTCGCGTCGGCCGGCATCCCCGTGCGACCGTTCGATCCGCGATGTGAAGTCGACGAAGTCCACTTGTGGTGGATCCTCCATCACGACCTCGCGTTGTTGCAGCGCCTCTTGACCCTGCGCTTCGACAACGTCGCGTCGTTCCGTAATGCGGCGCGCAACGAGATCGCCGGTGTCGGAGCACGCGAAGTGAACGCAATGACGCCTTGGATCGCTCTCACCTCCGCGGTGATCGACGCCTGGCGGATCGGCCGAGGACGACCGATCGATCGCAGCGTGCTCGAACGAGCGGGCGTCAGCGACACGTTCATCGAGCGCATGACGGCGCTCGCTGCCGACGTTCACGACGATGCGAAATTGTGGTTCGCGGCGATGTCGGACGGAGGCAACGAGCGTGCAAAGGGCTATCGCAAGAAGACCCTCGATCAGAACCGCGAGTTTCTCGTGGCAGAGCGGTACCTCGACGAGCGCGAGATCCTCGATCGCGAGGACGTTTGGTTGCGCGTGCTCGCGTCGATGCCGCCGAATCACGGAATCGCTGCCGACGAGGTGCGACAACGCTTCGAGTTGCTGTGGCAATCCTGCACATCGCAATGAGCCGATAGTCGAGAACTCGCTGGGTGAATGAACGTCGGCTCGTCGCTCCCCGACCCGCCGAGTGTGGCTGGGCCCGACGCTGGTGACGAGGACCCTGCCCCTCGGGCGCGAGGTTCTGATCTCCCCAGGATGCTGCACTCGCTCGTGGGCCTAATCGCTTCGAGTCATGGGGTGCGCCGTGACTTATTTCGGCTTTGCGCTCCGACTACGCACGGCATCGAGCGGTAGACTTCGCCCAAGCCGGCAGCCACGTCCTCGCTCCGCGCGGTCGCGCCACCTCCCAGCGTGCGCTTCGACACCGTCTCCTTCTGGCTCTTCTTCGTCGTCGCGTGGAGCGCGTGGCGATTCTTGCCCTTGCGCGGGGCGAAGCTCGCCACTCTGGCGCTGAGCCTCTTCTTCTACGCGTGGTGGCGGCCCGAGTACTTGGGGTTGCTCGGGTTCTCGGCGCTCGTCGACTACTTCGCGGCGGCGCGCATCCACGCGTCGAGCTCGCGTCGCGTGCGCAACACTTGGCTCGCGGCGGCTCTGACGCTCAACCTCGGTCTGCTCGCGTTCTTCAAGTACACGCCGCTCGTCCTGCAGACGATCGGCCTCGATGGCGGCGGTGGCGAGACGGCTCCGAGTTGGCTGGCCGACTGGGTCGTGCCGGTCGGCATCTCCTTCTACACGTTCCAGACGATGAGCTACACGCTCGACGTCCACGCGCGTCGGCTCGCGCCGTGCGGCAGCTTCCTCGACTTCCTGTTGTACGTCGCCTTCTTCCCGCAGCTCGTCGCGGGTCCGATCGTGCGCGCGCGCGAGTTCTTGCCGCAGCTCGATCATCGTCGGCCTCTGACTTGGCAGCGCGTGCAAGTCGGTCTGTACGAGTGCATCTGCGGCCTCGGGCTCAAGATGGTCGTGGCCGACGGACTCGCGCCGCACGTCGACAGCGCGTTCCATGCTGTGCGTTCCGGTGCCTTGAGCCCGACGGCAGCGTGGTTCGCCGCGATCGGGTTCGGGGCGCAGATCTTCGCTGATTTCGCCGGGTATTCGGGCATCGCGATCGGCGTCGCGCGCTTGATGGGCTTCACGATGCCGGCGAACTTCCGCGCGCCGTACATGAGTCGGAGCCTCTCGGAATTCTGGACGCGCTGGCACATGACGCTGTCGCGTTGGTTGCGCGACTACCTCTACATCGGGCTCGGCGGCAATCGACGTGGGCCGTTGCGCACGTATGCGAACCTGCTCATCACGATGCTGCTCGGGGGTCTGTGGCACGGAGCGTCGTGGACGTACGTCGCGTGGGGTGCGTTGCACGGAGTCGGTCTCGCGATCGAGCGCCTTTCGGGACTCGATCGACGCAAGTCAGGCCGTCGCGATCCCGTTCCGGGCGTGGGCGACTTCACCCTGCGTCTCGGGCGCATTGCGGTCGTGTTCGTCTTCGTCCACGTGGGCTGGGTGTTCTTCCGCGCGCCCACGTTCGGCGTCGCCACGACCTTGCTCGAGCGCATGTTCGTCGCGCCTTTCCAGGGTTCACTGGGCCTCGAGTTCATCGCTCGATCACCACACTTGTTCCTGCTCTTGCCCGTGATCGCCCTCCACGCCGGACAAGCCGCGCACGAGTGGTACGGTCTCGAGAAGTCGGCCGCGCGTCGAGTCGTCGTCGCGGTTGCGTGGATCGTTCTCATCGCGCTGCACGATCGCGGTGCGTCCACGCCTTTCCTCTACTTCCAATTCTGAGGCGCCGTGAAGTCCTTCATCCAACGGCTCCTCGGACCTGTGTGGCCCCGCGCAGAATCGCGCGCGAGGTCCACGAACACTCCGCGCACGCGCGCGCACCGCGGCTTCTGGCTCGGGCCCGGGCCGATCGGTCTCACCGTGACGATCGCCGCGTCGTTGCTGCTCGGCTGGCGCGTCGTCGCGGACCCCGACGCGCCCTCGACCTACTGGAAGTTCGACCCCGCGGTGGAGCGCAACGTCGACTTCCCCTGGTCGAAGTCGGTCATGTCGATCTACGGGAACGCGGACGCCGACTCCGTGCTCGTCGTGGGCGACAGCCGCACGTCGTCGGCCGTATCGCTGCGCGTGTTGCATCGCGAAGGGATCGCGGACGTCGGCGTTCTCTGGGGTGCGCTGGCGCAGGTGCGTCACCTCCTGCGTGCGGCGCGCGAGCTTCCGCCGCGTCGCCTCGTCGTGTGCTTGAGCCCGGCGTCGTTGAACTCGCCGCAGCTCCCGCGGCTCGTGCACATGCTCGAGCTGGAGCGCCGTCTGTCGCCGATGCAGCGCATCGACCGTCGACTCGACGATGAACTCGACGTGCTGCGTCAACGCCTGCTTCGTCCGGTCGAGATCAACTCCTGGCTGCGCGGCCGCACCGCGGAGGACGTTCAGCCGCGCCGCCAAGAAGGGTTGTACGACGGTTTGCTGCGCCCGGAGAACCGGCCCGCGCTCGACGAACGGCTCGCCGAATTGCAGGTGGAGCTGGCTGCGATGCGGAAGGAGGGTTGGACGATCGCGTGTGTGCGTTTGCCGGCCGAAATTGGCGTCGAGGTCGTCGAGAACAAGGCCTTCGCGCGCGCGAAGTTCGCGCGGATGTGTGCGGATCTCGACGTACCGTTCCTCGACCTCTTCGGCGGCGGGTACGCGACGACGGACGGTTCCCATCTCCTCGGCGCGGACGCCGATCGTGCGAGCACGCACATCGCGCGCTGGCTGCGCGGCTTGCCCGGGTTCGAGTCACGCTGACAGCGCGCGAACAAATCAAGCGTACGCACTCTCGGAAACCATCAGCGCCGCTCAGAGCGTGTGAAGAACTCACACGCTCTCGCGACGCCAAGCGTCGCCACATGAAGCTGAGAGCCCGTAGACTCGATTTCTTCACGGGATCTCAGCCGACGAATTCTTCACGGACCTCGAGATGCGACGCCCGCGAAACAGCGCGCTGTCAGGGCCTCGCGGGATCATCCGTCGGCGATTCGCCCACCATCTCGCGCGCGCAGCTCTACCGGCAAGCCTGCGCGCGTCGATAGTCTGCGGTTCCGTGCCGGACCAAGGAGCAGTAGCGCCCGACCGCGGCGTCGACGTCGTCGGACGCCACACGAAGCTCGTGCGACGCACGGCGCTCGTGTCGGCCTTGACGCTTGCGAGCCGCATCCTCGGCTACGTGCGCGAGAGCCTCGCGGCCGCGGTTTTCGGCGACAAGTCGGCGATCAACGACGCGTTCGTCACGGCTTGGCGCGTGCCGAATCTCTTCCGCAGCCTCATGGGTGAGGGCGCGATGGCGACGGCGATGCAGTCGGCTTTGACGCGCACCGACGCCGAGCAGGGCGAAGAAGCCGGCCGCCGACTCTTCCTCGCGATCCTGCGCACAGTCGCGTGGTTCTCGGCCGGCTTCTGTGCGCTGGGCATGCTCATCGTGCTCGTCCTGCCCGATGTGATGCCGTTCACGGGTTGGCCATGGCTCGGTTCCGACCCGGGCCCGGTGCGTGAGCTCACAGCGCGCATGCTGCCGTTCGTGATCTTCGCCTGCATCGCGGCGGTCGCGGGCGGAGCGCTCCACGTACGCGGCCATTTCCTCGCGCCGAGCCTCGGGCCCGTCGTGATGAACGTCGCCTGGGTCGGCGCGCTGGCGTGGGTCGCGACGAAGCACGCGCAGGACCTCGCGAACGGACCACCCGGCTTCGACGCGCAGTTCAGCATGGCACGCGAGCTCGCGACGCTCGTCCTCGTGTGCGGCGCACTGCTCGTCTTGGTCCAGGTCCCGGCGCTGCGTGAGAACGGGCTGTTGACGCGGCGAGCGGGGACGGAGCACGCGCCGAACGTGCGCTGGGGCGAAGTCTGGACGATCCTGCGTTCGAGCGCACCGCTCGCGATCGGCGCCGCGGTCTATCAGGTCAACGTGCTCGTCGACGGGTTCATGGCCGAGAGCTTGCTCGCGAACGGCGGGCCGACGGCCCTGTATTACGCGACGCGTCTCCAGCAGTTGCCGCTGTCCCTCGTCTCGATCGCCGCGACGAGTGCAGTCTTCCCGGCACTGACCGCACTCGGCCACGTGCGCGACATGGGCGCCCTGAGGAAGCTCCACGACGAGACCCACCTCGCCATCGCATTCCTCGCGATTCCCGCGACGATCGGACTCATGCTCTTCGCCGGACCGATCGTCGCAGCCTGCTTCCAGCACGGCGCGTTCGGGGAGGAGGGCGTCGCACGCACCTCGGACGGCTTGCGCGCGCTGACGCTGGCGATCCTGCCCGCTGGCGCGGCGGGCCTCGTCGCGCGCGCTCGCTACGCCCTCGGCGACTTCGCCGGACCCGTGCGCATCGCGATCGCGATGCTGGTCATGAACTCGATCCTGAACGTCGTCTTCGTCGTCGGGTTCGACATGGACGTCGGGGGTCTTGGCGTCGCGACGGCGATCACGTCGTGGTGCAATTTGGCGCTCCTGCTGCCGGGATTGCGCCGACTCGGAGCGCCTTCGACGACCCCGGGTCTCGCGCGCCGATTGGTCCGGATCACGGCCGTTGCCGCCGTCGCTTGCGGAGCGGGGTGGGTCGGCGCGGAGACCATTTTGGGAGTCATGAGTCCTCTGATTCGAGTCGCCGTGGCAATCCTAGTGTCCACAACGCTTTACATCGGAGGCATGGCGCTGCTCCGCGCGCCGGAGCTGAACCGGTTCTGGGATCAGCTGACTCGGCGCGCGCGCTGAGAGCGTGTGAAGAAATCGAGCCTACACGCTCTCAGACACCATCTGCGCCGCTGCGCGTCATGCCGCCCGTGGATTCTTCACGAGCTCTGAGGCCCGTTCGGACACAGAAACCACCATTCGTTGTGGCGCCCTAACCCTTGGACCTACAATAGGTAGCGTACGACGTTTCATTTCGCCGTCTTGCCACGGGTGCCCGGGGGCGGTTCCATCGGCCTCCCGGTGCGAGCGGGGGAGGAACGAGGGGGGCAGAGGGCCCTCACACCCCCGAACTCGTGCGCGGACAAGGCCTTGGAAGTCCTAGGGGTCCCCACGTTTCGCCGCGTGAGCCCCCCGACGCTCCCCCGATCTCGGAAGACCCCCAGTGAATTCCCCCTCGCTCGTGAAAACTGCTCGCCCCGCGGAGACCCGCACCGACGTGGATGCTCTCGCCGAACTCGAGTCCCTCGCGCCCCCGGTCGACCTGCCGGATCCCGATCTGACGGGCAACGCGACGACCGTTCTCTCCAAGCGTTACCTCAAGAAGGACCCGAACACCGGCCAGGTTTGCGAGACGCCGCGCGAACTGTTCTGGCGTGTCGCGACGCACATCGCGAAGGCCGAGCTGCTGTTCGCGGGCGGGACGCCGGCGCGCGCGCTCGCCGTGGCGCGCGAGTTCTACGGCCTCATGGCGAAGCGGCAGTTCATGCCGAACAGCCCGACGCTCATGAACGCGGGCCGCGAGATGGGGATGCTCTCCGCGTGCTTCGTCCTGCCGATCGAGGACTCGATCGAAGGGATCTTCGACTCGATCAAGGCGACGGCGCTGATCCAGAAGGCCGGCGGCGGCACGGGCTTCAGCTTCTCACGCTTGCGTCCGCAAGGTGATCTCGTGCGCAGCTCAGGCGGCACGACGGAAGGCCCGCTGTCCTTCATCCAAGTGTTCTCGAAGGCGACGGACGCGATCCAACAGGGTGCGTTCCGCCGCGGCGCGAACATGGGCATCCTGCGCGTCGATCACCCCGACATCATCCGCTTCATCACGATGAAGGACGATCTCGGGATGCTGCAGAACTACAACGTGTCGATCACGGTGACGAACCGTTTCATCCACGAGCTGCGCTCGAAATCGGACACGGTCCACCAAGTCCTGAACCCGCGCACGAAGCAGTGGACCAAGCTCGAGAAGCGCGAGAAGGCCACCGACAAGGCCACGGGCGAGTACTGGACCGTCGGCGCGATTTGGGACCTGATCGTCGATCACGCGTGGCGCACCGGTGAGCCGGGCGTCGTGTTCATCGACCGCATCAACGAGAAGAACCCGATCAAGAACGTCGGCCTCATCGAGGCGACGAACCCGTGCGGCGAGCAGCCGTTGCACCCCTACGACTCGTGCAACTTGGGTTCGATCAACTTGGGCGTGCTCATCCAAGGCGAGGGCCAGGACGCGCGCTTCGATTGGGAGCGCTTCAAGGCCATCATCCACACGACCACGCGCTTCCTCGACGACGTCATCGAGGTCAACCGCTATCCGCTGCCGCAGATCGACAACATGTCGAAGACGACGCGGCGCATCGGGCTCGGCGTGATGGGATTCGCCGACGCGCTCTACAAGTTGGGCATCGCCTACAACACGCAGGAAGGCCTGGCCTTCGGCGAGCGCGTCATGCAGGTGTTGAACGACGAGTCGCACCTCGCCAGCGAGATCCTGGCCGAGGAACGCGGCGTGTTCCCGGCTTGGGAAGGCTCCGATTGGGAGCGCGCGGGCCGCAAACTGCGCAACAGCTACACGACGACGGTCGCTCCGACGGGCACGATCTCGATCATCGCGAACTGCTCGGGCGGCATCGAACCGATGTTCAGCTTGGCCTTCATCCGTCAAGTGATGAAGGACGAGAAGGGCAAGCCGACGGTCATGCGCGAGGTCAACTACGTGTTCGAGGCAGAAGCGCGCCAGCGCGGCTTCTACTCGGACGCGATGATCGACGACATCGTCGAGAAGGGCACGCTGCACCACCGCGCCGATGTTCCGGACGACGTGCGCCGCGTGTTCGTGACCGCGCACGACATCACGCCGTACTGGCACATGAAGATGCAGTCCGTGTTCCAGCGCCACTGCGACAGCTCGATCAGCAAGACGATCAACTTCCCGCACGACGCGACGGCCGACGACGTGCGCCAGATCTTCGAGATGGCGATCGACGAAGACGTGAAGGGCGTGACCGTCTACCGCGACGGGTGCCGCGACATGCAGCCGATGGCGCTCTCGGGCTCGACGAAGCGCAAGGAGGAAGCCGCCGCGCCGGTCGCTCTCACGCGGGCGATCGAGCCCGTGGGGCTGCGCATGACGATCAACGAGGCGGGCCAAGAAGAACTGAACCCGATCAAGTTGCCCGAGATCATGCCGTCCCTGCGCATCCGCCAGATGACGCCGTTCGGCAACATGCACGTGAAGGTTTCGGTCGATCCGATCTCCTGCCGCGAGCGCGAGGTTTTCGCGCAACTCGGCAAGGGCGGTGACGTCGCGAACTCGGACCTCGAGGCGATCTGCCGCATCCTCTCGCTGTGGCTGCGCAGCAACGGGTCGCTCAAGATGGCGATGAAGCAACTCGAGGGCATCGGCTCGAGCCTCTCCGTGCCGACGAAGGACGGGCGCATCATGTCCCTCGCCGACGGGCTCGCGACCGCGCTCAGCCGCTACCTGCAGGCGAAGGAGCAGAACGGTCTGCACGCGCTGCTGCTCGGGACCGCGTCGCCGGATCTCGACAAGACGGGCTACTACAAGGCCTCGGAAGCGGCGAATGCCGCCGCTGCGGCGCACGTCGCGCTGAACGCGGCCACGGCATTGGCTTCGGCCTCCGCGTCGATGTCGACCCCGATGTCGACCACGATGCCGACCACGATGCCGACCCCGATGCCGACCCCGATGCCGATCACGATGCCGACCCCGGCTCCGATGGCGATGACGAGGTCAGCGAGCACTCCGCGCAACGTCTCGCAGTACAAGCTGAAGTGCCCGAGCTGCGACGGAGTCCTCTCGTTCGAAGAAGGCTGCGTGAAGTGCCACGCATGCGGATTCAGTCAGTGCTGAGTTACTGAACGGTCGAGGTCCGTTCATTCACGCGCGGGCGGCTCCTCGGAGCCGCCCGCGCGCATTGTCGGTCAACGCTCGCCCGGTTCGTTCGCCGCCCGCTCGAGGTGGAAGCGGTGCAGCACCGCGTGGATCACGGGACCGAGCATGATCCCCGCGAGCACGAGGAACACGACTCCGGCGAACAGCGCGTACGCTCCAGCGAGCCACTTGCCGGACTCGGTCTGGAGCCGATCGACAGGCCCCATGCCACCGAGCAGCATCGCTGCGTTGAGGAACGAATCGGACCACGGTAGCCCCTCGACCCAGTGGTAGATCGCCATCCCGAGACCGAGCGTCCCCGCGGACAGAGGCAGGAGCGTGAGCGCGCGCCGAGCCATGTGACCGGCGACGTGCCAGGCGTGAGGCTGCGGTGGGATTTGCAGGGACTTCGGAGTCATGGGATTCCTGGGTTCGAGGCGTGCGAGCAAGAGCGGGGTCCGCGAATCGCGTTCACGCGAACCCGCCGGGGGGACGCGACGTGCGCTGCGAGGTCCAAACGTCGGAGGGTCGTCGAGGTCGATGCCGGCCGGAGGAGCGAGTGTCCGCGTCAACGCGGTGAAGTCGGCTCGGCCTCCACGCCGACGACCGCGAATCGTCCCTCGGCGGAAATCGCGTGTGCGCAGACCTCGCGCGAGCGCACGATCGCGCGCGCGACCGGATTGCCGTCGAGGTCGACGACGCGGCCCGTGAGAGGCGACGCGGGGTACAGCTCGACGCCGTCCTCGAGATCCGAAAGAGACACCGTGCGACCGGCGTAGCCCGCGCGTTGCACGCGCACGACGTCGGCGCGGGTGCCGTCGACTCGGTAGTCGACGAGCCCCGTCCCTTCCGGTCCCGAGCGCAACACGGCGAGGCGGGTCGCGGCGATGAATGGGGCGACACCTTCCTCGGTCCACAGCTCGAGGACGGCATCCGCGATCGGACGCTCGTCACGGACGTCGAAGATGCGGAAACACGTCTGCTCGCCGAACAGCGCAAGGGCGAGCGCGAAGATCATCACTTGCCACCGCCGGGCTGCGGCGCATCGGGCTTGCGCCGCCGACCGTAGAAGTCGAGACCCGACGCGCTCGCGGCCAGTCGCTCGAACGTGAACGTCTGCTGGTCCTGCTCGCGCTCGAGTACCAGCTTCGTGCCGACGATCTTGGCCTTGTACTGGCGCTTCGTGCCGATGGGTAAGGCCATCGGAGTGGACCCGTTCGGGTCGATGACCGTGCCGATCAGCGAGGACATTTCGAGCACGTCGTCCGACCGCATCGTGAACGAGTGCGTGCCCGAGAAGTACGTGCCCGACTCCCAACCGCCGCCATCGGTGCGCCAGCCGATGTGGCATTCGAAGGAGAGGAAACCGTCGCCGATCAGGAGGTATCCGACTTCCTCGCGTCGCTCACGCCTCAAGATCGGCGTTTCGAACTCGGTCAGCCGCCACGCGCCCAGGATCTGCTGGAGCGCGACGGGTCGCGGGGCCTCCGCCGTGGGCCGCGCCGGTGTGCCGTCGGGTTTCTGACCTTGGAGCGGGAAGGCGAAGAGAGCCAGAGCCACGGACAGCGGAAGGAAGTTCATCGTGGGTGCGCGCAAGTCACGGCCGAGTCGAGGAGATCGCAAAGTTCCTGTCGGGCGATCACACGCCGACCCGGAGCTCGTAGCAAGCTACGATTTGCCCCCGGACTGCGCCCGGATCCGACCCGGATCGAGCGTCGGTCGATCGAAGAGCCCACGCATTCTCGCATGAAGAACCTGCTGTTCCTGTCCGTCGCGTTTCTCGGCGGAAACGCCGCGGCCGCATCACCGAGCGCCAACTCGGACAACATGGCCTCGGCCGAGCTCTTCGTGCGCGTGGAAGGTCGCGATGTGCAGCTCGCCTTGCGGATCGAGGTCGAGCGCAATTGGCACATCTTCCACGGGCCGACCAAGGCGGACTTGGGCCGGGGACCCGACGAGTTCATGGTCGGTCAGGCGACGACGATCGAGTTGTCCGGCGCGGAGGTCACGTGGGGCGATTGGCGCTTTCCCACGCCGAAAGTCGAGCACTACGACTTCGGCGAGCCGATCGAAGTGAACATCCACAGCGGCACGCTCGTGATCTGGCGTCGCGGCACGTTGGCCGAGGGCGCGTCGCTCACGACGCTCACGGCGAAGCTCGCCGGACAGGCCTGCGAGGACGGCGACGCCGGAGTGTGCGTGCCCTACGCCGAAACCGTCGAGCTTGCTGGTGCGGGCCCCGACGCAGTCTTCGCGGCCTTCCCCGCGAATCTGATCGCGACGCCATCACCGAAGGTGGCTCCCGACTCGGCGCGTGCTCCGCCGGCGATCAGCGCCGAATCGAAGGGCAGTGGATCGGCTGGAGCGGGAAAAGGCGCGACGACGAGCGCCGCGAGCAGTGCGAGTGACGAGATCGGACAAGAGGCGAGTCTCCTCGCATTCCTCTTGTCCGCTGTCTTCTGGGGACTGTTCACGCTGCTCATGCCGTGCACGTACCCGATGATCCCGATCACGATCAGCTACTTCACGAAGCAGGCGGACAAGCGCAAGACGAGCACTCTGCCGCTGTCGCTCGCGTACGGCGCGGGAATCGTCGGCATTTTCGTCGTGATCGGGATCCTCGTCGGACCGATCGTGATCGCCTTCGCTGCACATCCGATCACGAACATCCTGATCGGCGGCATGTTCCTCGTCTTCGCGCTGACCTTGTTCGGCGTGATGAACTTGCAGCCGCCGCAGTTCCTGATGGGCCTCGCGGGTTCAGCATCGCAGAAGGGCGGCTACGCAGGCGTTTTCTTCATGGGCGCGACGCTCGTGATCACGTCGTTCACGTGCACTGCGCCGTTCGTGGGCGCGCTGCTCGGACAGGGCGCTGGACAAGGAAACATCGGACGTATCGCGCTCGGTATGGCGGTGTTCGGCCTCACGATCGCCGTGCCCTTCGTATTCCTCTCGATGGTGCCGTCGCGCGTGAAAGCGCTACCGAAGAGCGGCGAGTGGATGCACACGCTCAAGGTGTGGCTGGGCTTCGTCGAGGTCGCTGCGGCGCTGAAGTTTCTCTCGAACGCCGACCTCGTGTGGGGCTGGGGACTGCTGTCGCGCGAACTCTTCCTGTGGCTGTGGGCCGGGATCTTCTTCGCCGCAGCCGCGTACCTGTTCGCGTGGATCCGCACGAAGGACGAGTACGGCGCCGAGGACGCCGCGACCATCTCGCCCAAGCGCATGGTGTGGGGCTTCGGGACGTTCTTGTTCGCCGTGTACTGCATGTACGGCGCGCTCGGGCACTCGGTCGATCCGATCATGACGGCCCTGGCGCCGAACTACTCGACGGCCATCGCCGGATCGGGGAATGCCGGCAGTGGTGCGTCGACCGCGAAGGGTCACGTGATCGTCAAGGATGACTACGACGCCGCGCTCGCGCGTGCCTCGAGCGAAGGGAAGTTGCTGCTCGTGAACTTCACCGGGTTCACATGAGTGAATTGCCGCGTCATGGAAGAGAAAGTCTTCCCGCTCCCGGCGGTCGCCGCGGAACTCCGCAACGGATTCATCGAAGCGCGTCTCCACACGGACGGCGGTCCGGCCATGGATCGCAACAGGGAACTGCAGAAGGAGATGACGCGGTCGGTCGCGAACCCGATCTACGTCATCGTCGAACCGAAGACCGGCCAGCCGCTGCGCAAGAAGGCCGGATTGATGCGCGAGGCGGATTTCCTGTTGTTCCTGCGCGGGCCCGTTCACTGAGCCCGCGCGGCTGAGTCACTGCGCGGGGCGAGTCGCACGACGAGCGACGTCGCTTCGCCGGCCTTCACCGTCACGCGCACGGTCTGGTCCGCGTGTCCCTTGCTGCGGACGCGCAACGTGTGCTCGCCGGGCTCGAACACCCGATCGCAGTAGCGTTCGACGCCGACCGGCAACAGCGAGCTGTCCTGCAATCCTCCGTCCTCGAGGGGTTCGCGGAAACCCAAGTGGCGCACGCGGTCCGAGCCATCCTCGAGCAGTTCGAACCGCGCGGTCACCGGCAGTTCATGCGGCTGCGCGCACCCATCGTTCACGCGGACGGGCGGATGGTTCGATTGCGCGTAGAAGGGTCGTGCATTGAGCTCCGTTCCTGGGGAAGCGTAGCGAAGGACGATACCGCGCTCGTCGCCTCGTCCACGGTCGATTCCGTTTGCAAGCGGCTCTTTCCGCGCGTCCGGCGCTCGCTCGATCGCGGGAAACGATTGGGTCCGGGTTCGTGATCGCTATTCGAACCCGAGCAGCCGTCCGCCCTGGTACACGACGAAGCTTGCGATCCACGCGAGCGCCGTCATGTAGACGAACAGGAAGACGACCCAGCCCCACGACTTCGTCTCGCGCCGCACGGCGGCGAGCGTGCTCATGCACTGACATGCCAGCGCGAAGAAGACCATCAGCGACAGTCCGACGAGCGGCGTGTAGACCGGCTCGCCGTTCGCGCGTGTTTCGGCGCGAATTCGGTCGCGGAGGGTGGCCGACTCCTCGTCGGCGTCGCCGATGCCGTAGACGACACCCATCGTCGCGACGAACACCTCGCGGGCTGCGAACGCACCGATGAGGCCGATGCCGATCTTCCAATCGAAGCCCAACGGTTCGATCGTCGGCTCGATGGCGCGACCGAGCGTGCCCGCGTAGCTCGAACGCAGCGATTCGCCCGCGAGATCGCCGGCCTCGGCGTGCAGCCCTTCGATCTGGGCCTGCGCAGCGGGTGAGTCGACATCGGATCCGCTCTCGAGCGCGGCGATCTCGGTCGCGATGACCTGCTTGCGCGCCTCGACGGCACCGTCCTTCGGGAACGACAGAAGTCCCCACAGGATGATCGTGCACACGAGGATCACGCTGCCTGCCTCGGTGAGGAACGCGCGCGCTTTCTGGAGCATCTGGCGCACGACCGACGGCCAGTGCGGCATTCGGTACGGCGGCAACTCCAGGATCAGCGGCACGCTGCGTGCTTTGAGCATCGTGCGCGAGAGCACCGCCGCGACAACGAGGGCGAGCAAGGTGCTGAAGAGGTACATCGCGACGAGCAGCAGCGATTGCACCGGCGCGAACCCGAAGAGCATGGTCGGTGGGAACAGCGCAGCGATGACCAACGTGTAGACGGGCAAGCGCGCCGAACAGGTCATGAGCGGAACGACCATCATCGTCAGCGTGCGATCGCGCTGACGTTCCATCGTGCGCGTGGCGAGGATCGCGGGAACTGCGCACGCATAGCCCGAGAGCATAGGCACGAACGCGCGGCCCGAGAGGCCCATCGCGCGCATGAGGCGGTCCATGATGCACGCGACGCGTGCCATGTAGCCCGTGTCCTCGAGGAGACCGATGAAGAAGAAGAGCAGCAGGATCTGCGGCAAGAACACCACGACGCTGCCGAGACCCGCGATGAGCGCGTCGGTGACGAAGTCGCGCGCAATGCTCGGCGACAGGACTCCACGTACGAGGTCCGTGAGCCAGCCGAATCCGACCTCGATCGCGCGAATCCCGGGCTCGGACCACGAGAAAAGCGCCATGAACACGACGCTCATCGTGAAGAGGAACACCGCGAATCCGAGCCACGGGTTGAGCAGGACGGTGTCCACGCGCTCCGAGACACCAAGCCCGCGCGTGCTCGGCGGCATGAACGAACGCATGCGCGCGTCGATCCAACCGTACCGACCACGGATGATCTCGGCGTCGATCTGACGGCCGTCCGATTGCGCGATCGTTCGGCGCGCGAGCGCGACGCGGCGCACGGAGTCGGGCACGCTGGCGAGTTCGTCGGGATCGTCGACGGAGAGCAGCGCCCACGCGGCGAGTGCGCGCGCTCTCGACGTGCTGCCACGCACCCAGTCCGGCGGCAGCGCGTCGACGACGATGTCCACGTCCTCGCGCAAATCGGCCGTGTCGGGGATCCAGCGCGGTCCGGGTCGCACGCTCGCGGGCGAGGCCAACGCGAGTTCGATCGCGCGTTCGAGTCCGTCGAGTCCGCGTCCCTTCAACGCCGAGATCGGGACGACGGGGACGCCGAGCTCACGCGACAACACCGCGGTGTCGATAAATTCCGAGCGTGCTGCGAGCACGTCCGTCATGTTCAGCGCGACGACGAGCGGCACCTCGAGCTCCAGGATCTGGAGCGCCATGTAGAGGTTGCGCGAGAGCTGGGTCGCATCGACGACGAGGACGACGAGATCGGGAACGTGCTCGCCATCGAGACCCGCGATGGACTGGATCGCGATCTCCTCCTCACGGCTGCGCGCGGAAAGGCTGTACGTGCCCGGCACGTCGAGGATGGCGATCAGGCGTCCACCCGGCAGCGTCAGCTTCCCTTCGTGACGATCGACCGTGACGCCCGGATAGTTCGCGACCTTGCGATCACTCTTCGTCAATCGATTGAAGAGCGTGGTCTTCCCCGTGTTCGGGTTGCCCGCGATCGCAACCAGCGGCGGCCGTACCACTGCCGCCAGGCCGGCGGCTGCGGCCTTCATCGATCGTTCTCGAAAAGCAGTGCGGTCGCCTCGGAGGCGCGCAGGCTGATGTGTCCGCCGCGCACCTCGAACTCGACGAGGTCGCCGACCGCGACGCGGCGCACGAGCCGAATGGTCGTGCCGGGCAGGAAGCCGAGTTCCATGAGACGCCGGCGGAACGAGCGTTCACCGCCGACTTGGACGAGTCGGGCGCGGTCGCCAGGGCGGATGTCGGTGGTACGCTTCATGAGAAGATTGAGATCCAGTCTCAACAGGATAGATCGGTCGCGGGCTGTCCGCTACAGGAGCGAGCGGTTTCCGAATCCGACGAGCCGCGCACCAGGCCGTAGGATCCAGCCATGGCGACCCCCGCGATCGACCCCAAGGCCGTGGCCGGGCGCGCTGCGGCGGACCTCATCCCCGACGGCGCTGTGGTGGGGCTCGGAACGGGTTCGACCGTTCACTTCGTGCTGCTGCGCATCGCCGAGCGGATGCGCGGCGAGGGTCTGCGGATCCTGGGCGTGCCGACCAGCCTCGACACGGAGCGCAAGGCGCGCGAACTCTCGATCCCGCTGACGACCCTCGACGACATCGAGTCGATCGACGTCACGGTCGACGGCGCGGACGAGATCGATTCACGCTTCGACATGACGAAAGGTGGCGGCGGCGCGTTGTTGCGCGAGAAGGTGGTCGCGTCGATCACGAAGCGACAGATCGCGGTCGTGAGCGCGAACAAGCTCGTCGAGCGACTCGGGACCACGTTCCCACTGCCCGTCGAGGTCGTTCCGTTCGCGCGCGGAGTCGTGCGACGAGCGCTGCTGCAGCTCGGTGCGGAGGCGACACTGCGCGTGCGCGATGGAGTCGCCGTCCGCACCGACAACGGCAACGAGATCCTGGACGCGCGCTTTCCTGACGGGATCCCCGACACGAGCGCGATGGAGCGTGCGATCGATCGCATACCGGGCGTCGTCGAGAGCGGGCTCTTCGTCGGATTGGCGCACGTGCTCGTCATCGGACATCCCGACGGGCGCGTCGAGGTGCGCCACAAGCCGAGGTGAACTCGCAGCCCGTCCAGAGTTCTCATGATCCGCGTCGCGAGGCCGCGACGATGTTCGGAGAAGCCGAAGGGGCGATTCCTTGAAGGACAGCGAGCCCGTGTGACGGGAACTCGTTCTGGGGAGCGGCGCAACTGCGTCTTGGTGCGCGTCAGCTCGGCTTCCTCATGCGTTCTCAGAGGTCGGCGCCGACATGAGCGCGCCCCGTGCAGCCATTCAGGCCGCACGGGGCGCGATCGGTTGTCGCGGGGTTCGCGCCGGTTCGTTCAGAGCGACTGGATGTAGGCCAATACGGCCTCGATGTCCGCGTTCACGTTCACGCTGTTCAGCGTGAGCTGGACCTTCGATGAGCCGGGCACGAACAGATCGTTGCCCCGGATGTCGTGGACCTCGTTGAAGACCTTGTTCAGTCCGGCGAGGGCCGGCGCGGGGAACGCCGGGCTCCCGTAGACCGGACTCGTGGCCTGCGCTGCCGGATCGACGACGGCGCGCAGAGTGTGCGCCGAGTGATCGTGGAAGAAAGGTCCGGTCGAGAACAACCCCAGCTTGGATGGGATCGAGAACGCCTCGGACCGACGGCTGAAAGTGCGCGTGCTCGTGAGCGGGTCACAGTTCGCCTCGCCGTCCGCCGGATTGCACGGGCACGGGTAGCTGCCCGGGTCGTCGCGATGGAACCCGTCTTCCTTGTCCGTGTTCATCGCGACGTAGGTCTCGGTGTCCACGAAGCCGTCGTTGTTGCGATCGAGCTCCGGGAATCCGTCGCCGTCGGCGTCCACATCGACGCCGGTGTTCACGTTGCGGATGTTGATGGCGACGACGTTCTCGCGCAACGAGGAGCAGTTGGGATCGAACCCCACGCCGAGGTTCTCGCCCGCCGAGAGCATCGGGTTCAGGAAGTCCGCCGTGAAGAAGCGCGGACCGGGGAAGGTCGAGAGGCCCAACTCGACCGTCTTGTGGCATTGCGCACACCCAGCGTGGCGCAGCGTGGGGTTCAAGCCGGTGTCGTTCGTGGCCAAGAACAAGTCGCGGCCGAGCAGTGCCTGCGTCGAGAGGCCGTAGCTGACAGGATCACGGTTCGGGTTCAGCGGAGTGGGGATCACTTCGTGGAAGGCCGTCAGCGCGACCTGCGCCGTGTCGTCGAAGACACCGTTGCCGCCGTTCTCGCCGCCGAACATCGGTCCCGTCTCACCCAGGTTGAGACGCACGCCCTTCCACAGGAGAAGGCCCGTCCCGAGCGTGCCGCCGTACATCGGCATCGTGCTGCGCGGACCCGCGGGACGTTGCCAGACGTTGCCGTCATCACCGCCCTCGAAGTGGCACGAACCGCACGAGTTGTTGAAGTTGCCGGCGGTCGCGGGACGCGATGCGTCCTCGAAGATTTCCAGCCCGCGGCGTTGATCGAGCGTCAGTGCGTCAGCGCCCGCGTGCGTCGGGATCTGGTTGCGCTCCTTCGAGATCTGGCCCGTGGTCCAGTTCACGCGCAGGACGGACAAGGTGCGCGTCGCCTCGTTCATGACGAAGAGCTTCGCGTCGTCGTCGATCGTCGACGGATCCGGACTGATCGCCATGCCGACCGGCAGATCGCCCATGGGCGTCGTCGTGTCGAGCGGCGCGCGCTCAGTGAAGCGGAAACGCGGCGGATAGACGTTCAAAAGGTCCATGTCGCTGCCGTTCACGCGGTAGAGGAAGACGTCCTCGGATCCGCGGTTCAGGATCAGCGCGCGGTTACCCGCAGCGTTGTAGAGGACTCGACTCGGCTGACCGGCGCGGTAGCCCATCTTGTTCGCGCCGAATCCCGCCGGGTGAACGACGATGCGCACGCCGTTGCTGAGCGCCTGCTCGCCGCCCGGTCGCGTGATTCTGGCTTGCCCGACGAGGACGAGGCCGTCGTAGCTCGCGATGTTCGGGATCGGGATCGTGACCGTGTTGCCGACGAATACACGCGTCTGTCGCGGCAGAACGTAGCTCGTGCCGAGCGATCCAGCCGGCGTGTTCGTTTCGCGCCGGCCGATGTTGAGGATCGCCGTGTCGCCGAGACGGATGCCGTCGAGGACGAGCGTCATGGACCCGCCCATGGTCGGCGAACCCTGACCGCCGAGTGACACGATGTCGCCGAGGCTCGTGACCTTCGAGTTGCCGAACGGCACGTATTCAGCCGGGGCGAGCGAGTCGGTGAGCTCGTGATGGAGTCGGTTGGAATCGTCACCGACGCCGCCGAACGTGTTGCGCGCCGCGTCGATCATCGTGATCGACGGGTACACGCGGTTGGCGAAATCACCGGCCATTTGCGGCCCGAACGCGTGATTCACGTCGTGGTTGATGTTGTGCAGGACGTGCGGGATCAGCGCGCGCGTCCCGTCGGGTGACAGCGCGATGTCCTCGAGGAATCGCGGCTGGCCCTGGCTGAGGAGCACTCGGACCGGGACCGGGTTCAGGATCGGATCGAACGCGTAGTCGTCCGTCGAGATCCGACCGCCCAGCGTGACCGCCGTCGGCAGACCGTTCCCGTCCACCGTCACATCGAGCAGCGAGACGAAAGGCGAGCGGAAGTGCGTGACGTAGATGCGCGCTCCATCGGCGCGGATCGTGAACCCGCGCGGGTCGCCGAGGTCCGCGATGCCGTCGCGATCCGAGTCGACATCGGCCAGCGTGAACGGCGCCGGGATGTCACTCATGTTCCAGAGGTACTGGTGCGACGCTCTTTGCTGCAAAGTCGCCGCGTCGTACAGCGTCACGCGACCGGATCGCATCGCCGACACCGCGAACCACTTGCCATTCGGCGAGAGTGCGACGCCGTACGGCTCCGTGCCGACCTGCGACAGCGTGGTTTGAACGGTCTGCGATGCAACGTCGATGACGCTGATCGTGCCCGGCATGGAACCGGCCGGGAACCCCGTGATCTCGTTCGCAGTGAGCGGGATGTTCCCGCGCTGGTTCGCGACGAAGACCTTCGTGGCGTCGGCGTTGAAGGCCAACGAACGCGGCCAATTGCCCACGGGGATCTCGGCCACGAGCGTCGAGGTCGCGACGTCGACGACCGCGACCGTGCTGTTGTCGCGGTTCACGGTCCAAACGCGGTTCTGGTTGCCCGGTTGGACGGCGACGGCCGTGACCTGGGAGTGTTGGGCTTGGGCTTCGGCTGCACCGAAGAGGAAGGCGCCGATCGCGAGGGCGAGGGTGGAGCTTTGCATGGAGAGTCGATGAAGTCGCGGTAGGAAAGCCCGGTCCGGACGGGCGGGGACTTCGACGGCGAAAGGCCCTCCAGCAGGGCCTCTCGATGCCGAGTCAATCTATCCAGGCTACCCCGCCGGGAGCGCTTTCGGGGTGTTCGGCTTCTGTCTCCCGCGACTTGTCGCCCAGGGATCCGGGCGGCACGGGAGTTCGGGATCCCGGAGGCCACTGATGAACGAGTCCAGAAGCGTTTTCCAGCCTTCGGGAGCCAGGAATCAGCCGTGGTAATTGGCCGGGAACAGCTCGCGTTCAACCGCCTCGATCGCAATGTGGAGCACCTTGATGTGGATCTCCTGGATTCGATCGCTCGTGGTCGCGAGCGGGACGACGATCGCGACGTCGCACAGCGCCCGGGCCTTGCCGCCGCCCTTGCCGAGCAAACCGACGGTTTTCAGGCCTTTCGAGCGCGCTTTTTCGAGGGCGTTGAGGATGTTCGGCGAGCCGCCGCTCGTCGAAATGGCCACGAGCAGATCCCCGGACTTCCCGTAAGCCTCGACTGAGCGCGCGAAGACTTGGTCGAAGCCGAAATCGTTGGCGATGCACGTCAGTTGGCTCGGATCGCTGAACGCGATGGCGGGCAGGGCGGCGCGATCCTTACGGAAGCGTCCGGTCCATTCCTCGGCGAAGTGCATCGCGTCGCACATGCTGCCGCCGTTGCCGCAGGCGAGCAGCGTGCCTCCGCGGCGTAGCGTTTCGCCCGCGAGCTTCGCGAAGGCGCGCACGCCTTCGAGGCAACGCGGATCGGCCAGGAACGCGTCCAACGTGGCGCGCGCGTCCTCGAACGGTTGACGGATGGGGTCCATGCGGTGGCGGGGCCGTTTGCCTAGGATCGTCGCGCGCGCGGATCGTTTCGGAGCCGCGTTTCTCCCGGAGATCCTAGTGAAGTCGAAGCTGCTCGGTATCGCTGTTCTGTTCCTCGCCGCAGCCTGCTCCACGACGGCGCCCGCGACCAGCGATGTGTCGGGGATCGACTGCGTCTTCCTCCAGTTGAAGAGCGGCCCGCGCGCAGCCTTGGTCTCGAAGGAGGAGGCGCAGAGCGTGTTCGCCGGTCACTTCGCGAACATGCAGCGACTCGCGGGCGAGCGGAAACTGCTCGTGGCCGGTCCTTACGGCGCGCCGAAACGCGATGCGGAACTCCGCGGGATCTTCGTGCTCGACGTCCCGGGAACGGACGAAGCGGCTGCGCTGGCCCGCACGGATCCGGGCGTGATCGCCGGCGTTTTTCGCACCGAGCAAGTCCGCATGCGGACCTGGGCGCCCTTGCGCGAGCACTTGGAGCAGGAGCTCGCGATCGAAGCGAAGGCCAAAGCCGAAGGCCGCGTGCGCGATCCGGGCGAGGGAGGACGCGGGTTCGTGTGGCTGACCGCCGAGAAAGGGCGACAGGCACGACAGGCGCTGGCGGACCTCGAGGGTGTGCTCCTGTGGGGCGACCTGGCGGATGGACGTGGGCTCGCGCTGCTCGACGCGAAGGATCTCGACGCATGCGGGAAACTGCTCGAGGGACGCGGAGAGAAGATCGGCCCGCACGTGCTCGACCCGTGGTTCGGGAGCGGCGAGCTCGTGCAGCTGCCCGAAATGGCTCGCGCGCATTCCGGCCAGTGATCGCGTCCGGCGCGTCCCAACGCGCGTGAAGCGGCCGAGGTGACGCTCTCTTCGCAGTCCGCACAGCCGCTCACGACACGCGATCCCGTCGCCGCGTCGCGGGCTGCGCAGTGCGCGACGAGGCGGAGCGCGAAGAGGCGGTGCGCGACGAGGCGGAGCGCGACGAGGCGGAGCGCGACAAGGCAGAGCGCGACGCTCGATCAGACGACGGCCGCGAACGAGGCGTCCGCTGCGGCCGCGACGTGTTCGATCGCGCGGTCGTCGTGCGCGCTCGAGACGAACCACGCTTCGAACGGCGAAGGCGGCAGCAGCACGCCGCGTTCCTTCATCGCGTGGAACCAGCGCGTCCAGAGCTCGCGATTCGTCGCCATCGCGACGCTGAGCGTGTGCACCGGAACGCGCGAGAAATACGGGCACAACATCGATCCTTGCCGGCCGACGTGGCAGGGCACGCCGTGCTTCGCCGCCGCAGCCGCGATCGAATCGCCGATGCGCGCCGACGCGGCATCGAGGCGCGTGTAGAACCCCGGCTCGTCCGTCGCCGCGAGCGTCGCCAGCCCCGCCGCGACCGACAGCGGATTCCCGCTCAACGTTCCCGCTTGGTAGACGTCGCCCGACGGCGACACGCGGCTCATCACGTCGCGTCGACCGCCGTACGCGCCGATCGGCAAGCCGCCGCCGATCACCTTGCCGAGGGCTACGAGATCGGGCCGAACACCGCAGATCTCCGCGTACCCGCCGCGCGCGACGCGGAAGCCGGTCATGACCTCGTCGAAGATCAACAAGGCTCCGTGCGCGTCGCACAAACGTCTCAATCCAGCGAGAAAACCGTCCTTCGGTTGGATGAGACCGACGTTGCCCGCGACAGGCTCGACGATGACGCACGCGACGTTCGCGCCGTGCTGACGCAGCAAGCGCTCGACGCTGTTCTCGTCGTTCCAATCCGCGACGAGCGTCAGCGCAGCGAGCGCTTTCGTGACGCCAGGCGAATCCGGCGCGCCGTGCGTCAGCGCGCCCGAACCGGCCTTCACGAGGAACGAATCACCGTGACCGTGGTAGTTGCCGTCGAACTTGAGCACGAGCTCGCGGCCCGTGAACGCGCGAGCCAGACGCAGCGCGCTCATCGTCGCCTCGGTGCCCGAGTTCACGAGACGCACCATCTCGATCCACGGCATGCGCTCAGAGATCGTGCGCGCCATGACGAGCTCGCCCTCGGTCGGCGCGCCGAAGCAGGTACCGGTGCGCGCCGTGCGCTCGATCGCAGCTACGACGCGCGGATCGCAGTGGCCCAAGATGAGCGGGCCGTACGACAGCACGAGGTCGACGTACTCGTTGCCGTCGACGTCGAAGCAACGCGCGCCCGCTCCGCGCGCGATGTGCACGGGCGTGCCGCCGACGGACTTGTACGCGCGGACGGGGCTGTTGACGCCGCCGGGGATGAGGGTCTGCGCTTCGGCGAAGATCTGTTCGGATCGTTCGAGATTCATGGACGTTCCTTCGATGGAACTCGTGCGGGGAGTTCGGATCACGCGCGATCGACTCGGTTCTGTCGATGCATCGACATCAGAGTGCGGAGAACGGAAGAGCCGTGACGTGTGGGCCGAGCGGCATCGTCACGTCGCCCGGATGCACCACATAGCCGGCATCGACCTTCTCCGGTAGTTCGGCGCGCAGGGCTTCGATGCCGCTCGCGAACTCGCGCCGCGGTGTCGCGGAGGTCTTGCACTCGATCGGCGTCAGGCGTTGCTCCCGCTCGACCAGGAAATCCACCTCCACGCCCGATGTCGTGCGCCAGAACCAGATCCGCGCCTCTTCACCGCGATTCCAGGCCTGTTTCACGAGTTCGGACAACACAGCGGTCTCGAAGACCGCGCCCGCCATCGGACCTTGCATCGCGTGGACCGGATCACGCAAACCGGCGAGCGAGCACAGCGTCCCCGTGTCGGTGAAGTAGACCTTCGGCGTTTTCACGAGGCGCTTGCCGACGTTCTCGAACCAAGGACGCACGACGACCACTTGGTACGTCGCCTCGAGCACCGAGAGCCACGCCTTCGCGGTGTTCACGGCGATCCCGAGATCCCGCGAGAGGTCGTGCAGGTTCAGCAGGCTCGCGCTGCGCGCGGCCAACGACCGCAGGAAGTTCTGGAAGCTCGCCAGGTCACCGACTTGGCGCAGCGAACGGACGTCGCGCTCGAGGTACGTGCGGATGTAGCTCTGATGCCACAGCCAAGGTTCGCGTCCCGGGTCCAGCGCGAGTTCGGGGAACTGTCCGCGTACGAGCGCTTGCCACGTCGTGGCGATGTCGCGCGGTCGCACGTTCGCGACCTCCCGCGGCAGCGCGTTCGGTGACGCCCCGTCGATCTCGCGCCACGACAAAGGGAGGAGCTGGAACAGCGCCGCGCGTCCCGCGAGCGTCTGCCCCACGCGCTCGTTCAAGAGCAGGTTCTGCGAGCCGGTCAGGTAGTACTGTCCCGGCACGTCGCGCCGCTCGTCGACGCGCGCCTTGATGTACGCGAGCAACTCGGGCGCGCCCTGGACTTCGTCGAGGATGACCGGCGGCGGATGCGTGTCGAGGAACGCGCGCGGGTCGTTCTGCGCGAGCCCCAGCAAGTCGGGCAGATCGAGGTCGACGTAGCCGGCCCGTTCCCCGAACGCGGAGCGCAACAGCGTCGTCTTCCCGGACTGACGCGGCCCGGTCAGGACGACGACCGGGAACGATCGTGCCGCGAGTTCGATCTGGCTCGCGAGATGGCGCGGAATGGCGGGCTGGACCACGTGCGTGTTATTGTGCAGTTGGAATGCACAAAACTAAGAACGGCCTTAAACGCATTGCGTGGGGTCGGTTATGGCCGACCTCTGCATGCGTCCGGTCTGTTCAGCTATCCAGAACGCCGATCTCCGGTCGGCACCAGCCTTTTGGGCATCGCGGGCGGGTGCTGGTTGGCTCACGGCATGTCAACCGCGACCGGGTCGCGTTCGAGCCGGATAGGCGTGCGCGTCACGGGGCCGCCTTGCTCGAGCCACCTCTCGACCTCGTAGACGCCCGGGGCGAGCTCGATGCGCTCGGGCCAGTCGGGCGACATCGTGAACGAAGTGACGAGCACGCGCTCGCTGTCGTACACGCGACCTCCCGACTCGGGTGTCTCGCGACCGCTCGGCCGCACGACGAGCGCGACGCCAGGCCGCACCGTGAGCATGACGTCTTTCGCATCGCGCTCGCGCACGTCGACGACGCGAACGCAGTCGCCGAGCGCGAGCTCGCGCGTGCCGTGGACCGACAGCCTGCAGAATCCGCGCTCGAGCGACTTCAGCTCGAAGGACCCGTCGTCGGCCATCTTCGCGGAAGTCAAAACTCCGCCCGACGGCATGGTGTTGCCGCGCGCGTCGCAGGCGGCGCAGCGGACCCCGAGCGACGACGGCCGTCCCCGTTCGTCGACGACTCGGCCGCGGATCGTCGCGGCGGGGTACAGCGGGATGTCGCCCAGATCGAGTTCGCCGCCCGGCGCCATGCGGCAGGGGAGCAATCGTTGCCCGTGCTCGAACGAGAACGTCCGGAGCACCCAAGGGCCTGGCGGGATCGGTTGATCGCAGACGCCGAAGCCAAGGGATGCGCGAAACCCGCGACCCATCAGGAAGCCACTCGCGCTCTCGTGGACCTGTCTCGTCTTGGCATCGACGAGACGGAATCGCAGTCGTCCGGGCCGCAGCCGTGGATCGTCGCGCGCGAGTCGGAACTCGATCCGCTCGGTCTCGGCCGTGACGAGCTGAGTCTCGAGCACCAATCGCTCGACGACGAGGCTCGCGTAGAGCGGCGGCGGCCAATCCAACCAGAGCCACGAAGGCACCTCTTCGTCCGAATGCTGGAAGCCGGCCCCGGCCGCGTTCACGACCCTGATGCCGTTGGGCGAGAAATCGATCTCGGCACCGGGCACGGACCGCGTCGCGTGGAAGAGCGCGCCCTCGGGCTTCCACTCCCAATCGTTCTCGTCGATCACGCGCACGGACAACTTCCGTTGGCGCGCGAGCGTGAAGTCCTGCCGCGCATCGGTCGCGAGATGGACGAGCGCGTGGCTCGGATCCGTGCCGTTCATCGTGGCGCGCAGCCAGTAGCGCCCCGCGGGCAGATCGTCGAACGAGTACTCCGAGCGCTCGTCGACGCGCTGTTCGCGCACCGCCCCGAGTTCGTCGCAGCACGCGACCGACATCGCGTAGCGCTCGCTCACGGCTTCCGACAGGCGCACCTGTCCCCCCAACAGGAACGTCGATCCGGCCGCCGCGTTGCCGGTGGCCAAGGCGAGCGGGCCGATACCGGACGTGTCAACTGCCAGACCGCGTTGCGCGTCCTGCGCTGCGACCGGACCGGCTCCGGGACCGCCGAACTCGGTCGTAGTCGATGCGTCCCAGAAGGACCATCACGACACGACCAGAACGAGGGCGATCAGCACCGCAACCGCACTGATAACTGCTGCTCGAGCCCGCGTCTTGTTCGTCATGGGAGGGCGGCGCACACCGCGTCGATAGCGCGCGCGCCGCGTCCGGTCACCGCAACCTCGTGCTGCGTCCCTAGAGCGAAGTCCACACGCGTGTCCACGCTCACGTCCAGAGCCCCGCGCTTCGCCATCAGGGGGATGTCCACGACCGACGCGGCGTTCTCGCTCGACGCGATCCACCGCGCGCGAACAACGCCGCTCCCGACAGCACGACGACGCAAAGGATGCGCCGCCCCATCACTCGATCAGGCCTTGAGCAAGCGCGCCATGTCCCGCGCGAAGTACGTCAGGATGAAATCCGCTCCCGCGCGCTTGATGCACGTCAACGACTCGCGCATCGCGCGCTCGCGGTCGATCCAGCCGTTCTGCGCGGCCGCGAGGATCATCGCGTACTCGCCCGACACCTGGTATGCGCACACGGGCACGTCGACCTTGTCCTTCACTCGGCGCAAAACGTCGAGGTAGGGCATCGCAGGCTTCACCATCAACATGTCCGCGCCCTGATCGACGTCGAGCGCGGCTTCCTTCAGCGCTTCGCGCACGTTCGCCGGATCCATCTGGTACGTCGCGCGATCTCCGAACGCGGGCGTCGAGCCCGCGGCGTCGCGGAACGGTCCGTAGAAAGCGCTCGCGTACTTCACGGCGTACGAGAGGATCGATACTTGGTCGTGGCGCGCTTCGTCGAGCGCGGCGCGGATCGACGCGACCATGCCGTCCATCATCCCGCTCGGCGCGACGATCTGCGCGCCGGCGTCGGAGAGCGAGATCGCTTGCAGCTCGAGGTTCTCGAGCGTCGCGTCGTTGTCGACGTCGTGTTGGTCGTCGAGCACGCCGCAATGGCCGTGATCGGTGTACTCGCAGAAGCACAGGTCCGCGATGCGCACGAGGCCGGGCGAGGCGCGTTCGATGCGTTCGAGCGCGCGCTGGACGATGCCGTCCGTCGACCACGCGGCGCGGCCCTCGGAGTCCTTCGTCTCAGGGACGCCGAAGAGGATCACGCCGGGAATCCCGAGCTGTTCCGCTTCACGACAGGTCTCGGCGAGCTTGTCCACGGATTCGCGAAACACGCCGGGCATCGACGAAACCTCTTGCCGCACGCTGCTGCCCTCCACGACGAAGAGCGGGAGGATGAAGTCGTCGCGTGAGAGCTGCGTCTCGCGCACGAGCCTTCGGAGGGCCGGTGTGCGACGCAAACGACGCGGACGTTCGATCAAGAATTCGGGCGGGAGCAGCGGGGGACCCTCGTCGGGCGCGGGGCCCATTCCTTTTGCGGCGGAGAAGCTCATGGGGCGTAGAGGATACGAGGTCGAGCCGCCCCAGCGAGCCGCTAACTCGATCAACGCTGGTGGACGAGAGCGAACACTTGAAGGCCTGGAAGAAGATCGGACTGGGACTCCGAGCGCTCGTCGTAGTCGCGGGTGGCTACGACGTGGCGCAGATCGTGCCGCGCAGAACATCGTCGGCTTGCTGCGTTACGACGAGCGGCGCAAGCGCGACTGGAAAGTCGGCCAGCGCGCGCCCGATGTCGCTCTGGCCGAACTCGAAGCTCGGCCGGACGCGCGCCCATGATCGCGGTCATTCGTGCGCGTGCGCGAGAGCGAATGCGAACGCAGCGGGCGTAGGTTCCGCGAGCCGCGTGATGCGCACGAAGGTCGTCGCTTCGCCGCGTGTCAGCGCTTCGAACGTCGTGTCGCCGATGGCGATCGCGAGTGTCGGCGAATCCTTGCGGGTGGGCGACGAGAACCACGCGCTGCACGCCGATGGACTGGCGAAGAACACGGCGTCGGCCTGGGGCGCCGAAGCGATCGCGACCGCGCGACTCACGTAGACGATTCTGTCGGTGACGACGAATCCGTGTGCCCGCAGGGATTCGGCGAGGTCGACCGCGCGATCTCCGCGCGGCCAGAGGACCGAAGCGCCGGGTGTCGCGCAAGCGGCGACGAGTTGCGCCAGATCCGCCGCGTCGCGCGCCGGGCGCAGCGGCGTCGTGAACCCGAGGTCGCGAGCGAGCTCCGTCATCGGCTCGCCGACGCAGGCCGCTCGGCGCGCGATCCCGGGGGAGAACGCGGCGAGTCGCTCGACGAAAGGCAGCGCGCTGCGACTGGTGACGCACAGCCAATCGAAGCGCATCTCGTGCGTGAACATGGCTTCGGGGCGCAGTCCGAGTTGCTCGATGCCGATCAGCGGGAACTCGATCGGTTCCCATCCAACGGATCGCGCGGCGTCGGCCCAGGGTTCGAGCCGCTCGACGGGACCGGTGAGGAGGATGCGCTTCATCCCTCGCGCGCAGCGTCGATCAGGCGCTTCGCTCCAGCGGCGGCCATGCGTTCCGCGAGAGCGCGACCGAGTGCCTCGGCATCGTCGATGGAGCCGTGGATGGAATCGTCGATGCATTCGCGCCCGTCCTCCGACAGCACGCGGGCGACGAGCGTGATGACGTCGTCGCGCGCGCGAGCGTGCGCGCCGAGCGGGGCGTTGCAGCCACCGTGCAGAGCGTGGAGGAGAGCGCGCTCGGCCAAGGCTTCGGCTGCGCCTTCGCGATCGCAGATGCGGTCCAAATGAGCGCGCGTCGCGACGTCGTCGGCCCGGCACACGATCCCCACGATGCCTTGACCCGGCGCGGGGACCGATTCCTCGCGCGTGAGGATCTGCGTGATCCGTGCGGCAAGTCCGAGGCGCTCGAGGCCCGCTCGCGCGAGCACGATCGCGTCCGCATCGCCGGCATCGAGCTTGGCGAGCCGCGTGTCGACGTTGCCGCGAATCTCGACGATCACGAGGTCGGGTCGCAGCCGTCGCAACATCGCGGCACGTCGCACCGAACCTGTCGCGACGCGGGCGCCTCTGCGCAAGTCCGCGAGCTTCGTGTCGTTGCGCGACACCAGGACGTCCTCGGGCGAGCCGCGTGCGAGCACGCTGGCGAGCACCAGTCCGTCGGGGAACGACGTCGGTACGTCCTTCAAGCTGTGCACGCCGGCATGCGCGCGCTGCTCGAGCGGCGCGGCGTCGACTTCGGCCGTGAAGATGGCCGTGCGGCCGAAGCGTGCGAGCTCGGTCGTCTGATCGCGATCTCCGCCGGACTTCACGGTGAGGATCTGGACGACGAGGTCGGAACAGCCCGCGCGCAACGCTCTCGACGTCGCTTCGGCTTGCCACAGAGCCAGCGCACTTCCGCGCGTCGCCAGCACGATCGGTGTGACGCTCACAGGTTCTCCACGAAGCGGCGGTACTCCATCTCGAGCGCCGCTTCGGAGCTGACGCTGCGCGCGCCGGCTTTCATCTGTTCGAGCGCCGCGTCGAGCAGGCGCTTCGTGAGCTCGTGAGCCAACTGCACCTCACGTGCATCGCTGCGCGCGCCGGAATGCGCATCGAGCGTCTTCTCGCGGATCTCCTCGAAGCGTCGACGCATGTCAGCGATCGCCGGCGTGAACGCCGAGTACGTCCGCGACGTCATGTACTTGTGGATCTCGGCGACGAGGATCACCGTCGAGTCCTCGGCCGCGACGACGCGACCGTGCTCGTTCTCGCGCACGACCTTCTGCAGATCGTCGAGGTCGTAGACGAGCAGGTTCGGACTGAGCTTCGCGACATCCGACGCCACGGCTCGCGGCACGGACAGATCGAGGACGAGCAGCGGTTTGTCGCGACGACTCACGGCGCGACGGTCGAAGTGCCGTGTCTCGACGGGCGGAGTTCCCGCTTCGACGCAGGCGACGATTAGGTCGGCGCGTGCGATCTCGGGAACGAGCGCATCGAGCCCGCACGCTCGCGCGCCGAACTCGCGCGCCGCCTCGACCGCGCGCTCGACGGTGCGATTCGCGAGCGTCAACGAGCCGATCCCGCGCTCCTTCAAGTGCTGAGCGACGAGCAAACCGGTTTCTCCGGCGCCGATGACGAGGGCGGATTCATCCTCGAACGTGCCGAAAACGCGCGCTGCGAGGTCGACGCCGATCCGCGCGACGGACAGCGAACCTTGGCCAAGGCTCGTCTCGGTTCGCACGCGTTTACCTGCGTGGAGCGCTTGCTGGAGCAGGGGCCGCAGGACAGGACCCAGCGTGTTCGCGCACGCCGCCGCTTCGACGCCGCGCTTCCACTGCGCGAGCACTTCACTCTCGCCGAGGACGAGGCTGTCGAGCCCGCTCGCGACGCGGAACGCGTGGATCACGGCGGCCACGTCCTCGAACGCGTACGTCGCCGCCGCATCCGCGTTGCGGAAGAGCTGTGCGCGCGTGGCTCCGACCAGATCCCGGCCGCGCGATCCGACGACGATCGCCTCGGTGCGATTGCACGTGGAGAGAACGAAACACTCCTCGACCCCCTCGAGCGAGCGCAGCGACGCGAGCGTTCGAGCAAGATCCGCAGTGCTGACGACATAGCGCTCGCGTAGTGCGAGAGGCGCCGTGCGGTGCGAGAGCCCGACCAGGACGATGGAGTTGCGCGGATCCATCGTCACACCGCTCCGTGGAAGGGATGCGGGAACAGGACGAGTAGGCCGGAGAGAAGTGCGACAGCCAGCCCGCCGGCCGCCGCCCACGATGCGCGGCGCGCGCCGAGCCCAGGGATGCGCTGCGAAAAAGCGACGACGCCGAAATGGAGCCACAGCACGAGAGAAACGAGCACTTCGGGATGTCGGTAGGCGAACCCGGGCGCGTTCTCGGCGTGCGCGAGACCGATGCCGACGTTGAGTCCGACCGAGAGACCGAGGAACCCGAGCAGTGCCGCGCGGCGGGTCATCTTCGCCAACGTATCGAGGTTCGGCAGACGCTCGAAGAACGCGCTGAACCGTCGCACACGGATGGATCGAAAAAGGGCGAGCCACAAAATTCCGTGCAGGCCGGAGAGGAACAATGCCGCGAGTGCGACGCAGCTCGTCGCGACGTGGGTGATCTGTAGCGGGCCCATGCCGCTCGGTCGCGGCACGGGATCGAGATGGACGCTCGACGAGGCCGCGAGTTGCAGCGCAGCGACGAGGCCGAGCACGAGTCCGCCCGATCCCGTGTGCGCCGCATCGCGCGCGACGATGGCCCACAGTGCCGCGGTCGCGAACGCGCAGGCCGACACGACGGTCCACAGATCGACGATCGGGAAGTGCTCCACGCGTGTCGAGCGCAACGCGAAGTCGCACGCATGGAGGACGAGCGCCGCGCGCAAGCTCCAGCGCGCCGTTCCGTCTCGGCCGAGCGCGAACGAGGCCGCTGCGGTCGCGTATGCGAGCGGCAGCGTCACGGCCAGTACCTGCAACGCGTTCACGATCTCTCCCCTTTCTCCTCGAGGATGCGATCGGCCGCGGAGCGCCCCGAACTGAGGACGTTCTCGACCGAGACGCCATCGACCCACGCGCCGGCGACGTGCAGACCGCGCGCGCTCTCTCGCAGCGTGCGGCGGATGGCCGCGACGCGATCCGCGGACCCCGGAGAATGGCGCGGAATCACCTCGTTCCAGCGCTCGACGTGCATGACGGCTGCTCGCGGCACGGGCGCGGCGATCGCCAGCGAGAGGTCCTGCTCCGCGAGTCGCGCGAGGGCGGAATCCTCGAGGTGTTCGACGTCCGTGCCGCGGTAGAAGCTCGCGACTGAGCTCGCGCCCTGCGGCGCGCGATGGGGGAAGAGGTTCGTGACGAAGATCGTACCCAGCGCGCGCGGCGCGGGACTCAGGCGACCGTCTTCCGTGGGCGGGACCAGATAGCCGAACCCACGGGGCAACGCGGCGAGCGTTTTCGGCGCGAAGCCGAGACCGACGAGCGTCACGCTGGCGTGTTGCACGGAACGAATCGTCGCCAGCTGGTCCCGCTCGAGCGCGCTCGCGAGCAGAAGTGCGGCGATCGGAGCCGGAGTCGTCACGACGACGTCGTCGGCGACCGTGCTGAGCCCGTCGGAAGTGCGGACGAGCCAGCGCCGTTCGAAACGCTCGATGCCGATCACGCTCGTGCGCGTGCGAACTCGGTCGCTCAGGTGTCGAGTGAACGCATCGACGAGCTCCTGCAAGCCGTTCGGGAACGAGACGAGCGCGTTGCGCGACAGTTCGGGACCCGGGAGCGGTTCGCGGCGCGCGAACGACCTCGCCGCGACGCCGCGCAGGATGCTCTTGTGCAGAACGGCGAGTTCCCACAGTCCTGGAAACGCACTGCGCGCACCGAGTTCGTCGAGCTCCGCAGCGTGGATGCCGCGCACGAAAGCCCCTGCGAAGAGGCGCGACGCTTCACGGCCGATGCGCTCGTCGAGGAACGCGCCGAACGTCGGCTCGGCTGCGTCGTGGCGCGGCGGAACGAACGCGCGGAACGGTTCGCTGAGCAAGACGCGCTTGGCCTTCCACGACAGAAGATTCGTCGTGAGCAATTCCAACGGCTTCGAAGGCAGCGCGCGCAACGACGAGCGATGCCACAGCCAGCGCGTTTTCGCGGCAGGATCCGCGCGCTCGAGTCGCGGCGAGAGTCCGAGCTCGTCCACGACGTGCCGAAACGTCGCGGATCCCGCCAGGATCGTGTGTGCCGACCGCTCGAACCGGAAGCCGTCCGCGACGACGGATCCGACGACACCGCCCACGCTCGCGCCCGCTTCGAAGACGACGACGTCGCGATTCGCGCTCGCCAGCCGGTGAGCGGCCGCGAGCCCAGCCATTCCGCCTCCCACGACGATCGAACGCCTGATCATGAGCCCGGCAGGTTAGATCGCGAACGACGTCGGTCCAACCGCGCGTGCGGACGACCCGCCGAGTCCGCGGATGCACTCGTCGTTTGCGAGCGTGTCGTGATCGCCGAAGTCGAGCTCAGAAGCGCGACGCTACGAGGTCGGAGCGAGACTTGCACCGCCAGCGACCTCGATCTCCGATCCGCTCGGCCATCGTCGCGATCTGTATCGTGTCCGCGCACGCCACATTGTTTTGGAGGCCGAGATCCCACGGACGAGTCACCACCATGCAAACCGAAGACTTTTCGTTCTCCCGCCGCGCCCTGCTCGTCGCCGGATCGGCCGCAGCGATCGCAACTCGAGGTTTCGCGAGTGCGCAACCCGTCCTGGGCCGTTCGACCACTTCGGCGGAACCGGCCGAGGCTTTCACGTTGCCCGCACTGCCGTGGAAAGAGGATGCGCTCGCGCCGGTGATCAGCGCGAACACGATCTCGTTCCACTATGGCAAGCATCACAAGGCGTACGTCGACAACCTGAACAAGCTCGTCGAGGAGAAAAAGAAGTACGCCGCCATGAACCTCGAGGCGGTCGTGAAGGCGAGCTACCGCGAGAGTGCCGACGCAGCGGTCTTCAACAATGCCGCGCAGGTGTGGAACCACACCTTCTACTGGAACAGTCTGAATCCAACACCCGTGGCGCCTACGGGTGCGCTGCTCGAGCGAATTCAGACCGACTTCGGCGGCCTCGACGCGTGCAAGACACGGCTCGTGGACGCTGCGAAGAGTCACTTCGGCAGCGGATGGGCCTGGCTCGTCGTGGAAGGCGGGAAGCTCGCGGTGGTCACGACTTCGAACGCCGAGACTCCGCTCACCACCGCGAGGAAGCCGCTGCTCGTGATCGACGTGTGGGAGCACGCGTACTACCTCGATCACCAGAACAAGCGCGCCGACTACGTGCAGGGCGTGGCCGAGAAGTTCCTGAACTGGGAGTTCGCGGCCAAGAACTTGGGGTAGCGCCGACGCGCGTTCGCAGCGGTTCCATCGAAGGAAGAAACCCTTCGAGCCGGTGCTCTAAAGGTCCGGGCCAGCCAACTCGTTCAGGTCCGCGCGCTCGAGCACGGACTTCGGCGCACCTTCCGCAGCCACATGGACGATGGCGCGCCCCAGCCTGCGCGTCGTCGTGACGCGCTTCGGCATCCTGCGCAGCAACGGAAAGAAGGGCGTCATCAACGCATAGAGGATTCGGTACGACCGGGTGCGCGACGTGATCCCATCCATCGGGAGGATGAGCCCGGGTCGGAACACGAAAACGGCTCTGAAAGGCAACTCACGGAGCGCGTTCTCGGTCTTGCCCTTCACGCGCGCCCACATCACTCGGCCCCGCTCGCTGCTGTCGGCGCCCGCGCCTGAAACAAAACAGAAAGTCAGCGCCGGATTCACCTTCGCGAGCGTCCGCGCAATCACGAGCGTCAGTTCGTAGGTGATGTTGGCGTAGTCCGCCTCGCTCATGCCGGCCGAAGTCACGCCGAGGCAGTAGAGACACGCGTCGAATCCCGAGAGTTGGGATTCGACGGCGGAGAGATCGAACAGATCGGCGTGTATGAGCTCGCGCAGCTTGGGATGCACTTGCCCCGTCGCCCTGCGACCCAGGGTGAGCACGCGCTCGACGCGTGCATCGAGGAGAGCCTCGCGAAGCACTCCCTGCCCGACCATCCCGGTCGCTCCGACGACGATGACCTTCATCCGGGCCGCGAGTCTACGCGCAGGGTCCGCGCGCACTGCGCGCGCTCGCGGCATGGATTCGCGGAAGCGCGACGCCTGATCGCGAACACGGATCCCTGAGCGACCGGTCGACGCCGGTCGCCCGATCCCTCCACGTCAGATCTGCCAGGTGATCGCGATGCCGTTCGAGAGGTTGAACGTGCTCGCCGTGCAGAACGCGGCGGCGTTGCGGTACCAAGCCTGATACGTGCGCACCGATCCGGCGCTCGGCACGAGTCCGCGCACGGACACCGACGCGTCGCCCGCCTGGGGATAGCTCGAGGCTCCGAGCGCGTTCGTCTTCGTGCCGAGCCGCACGACCGTGCCACCCGCGCAACGCAGACCGTCCCCGAACGACGTCGCGACCTGCGTCGTGCCCTGGAAGTACAGCGCCGAAGCGTTGGGCATGCCGGAGCCCTGCAGGACGAACGTGTCGTTCACGAGGCTCGCGGCACCGCTCGCCGCGAGTCGCGCGCCGGCCGAGTTCACCGAGCTGGCGCAGCCGTTTCCGCTCGTTCCGTTGTTGCCGCACGGACACGCCGCGCCGGATCCGTCACCGAAACAGAACGCGCTCTGGAACGCGGGCGTCGTTCGATAGGCCTTCACGTTCGTACCGACGCCCGCGACGATCAACGTTCCGTCGCGACCGATCGCCGGCGCGCCGATGTTCACGTTCGTGACAGGGATGGTCCATCGCAGCGAGAGGTCGGCGTTGAAGCTCCAGAAGCGTCCGGTCGTGAAACCACCGTTCGATAGGAACACGCGGCCGAGCGCGTCGACGCCGATGCGCGGCGACCAAAAATCGGAGACGAGCGGTCCCGTCGTGTTCAAGATCGCGCCCGACGTCGGATCGAGACGGTCGATCGAAGCACCCGGAGCGAAGTGATAGACGCTGCCGTCGGGCCCGACGCCGAACTCGCCGTTGGTGGACCAACCGGCGGCTAGGTTCCAAAGCTGCACCAGCGCAGTCCCCGTGTCCTGGAACGCATAGAAGAAGTCGACGCTCGCGTTGTTCTGAACGCGCGACAGATAGATGTTCCCGTTCGGCGCGACCATCGGCGTCGTCTGGATCGTGAACCCCGCCATCGTCGGGCCTTGGTACTGGAGCGCGCCCGTCGCGAGATCGAAGCGCTTGATCGCGTGACCGCCGACCACCGCGTCGGCGACGTAGATCGCGCTGCCATGGATCGCGCCGCCGCAACTGCCGCTGACCGAACCGACGCGCGGCGTGCTCCACACCGTGGCACCCGTCAAGTGATCGAAGCGCCAGATGCGCGTGAACGAAGCGACGACGGGGTCGCCGTTCGGAGCGAAGACGACACCGTCGTACGAGCCACCGGTCTGGTTCTCGACGCTTGACCACAGCACGCCGCCCGTCGCCGCGTCGAGGCAGTAGAGCTTCGCCGACACGCTCGCTCCGTTGCCGCTGCGCGACGCATACACGCGCCCGTTCTTCACGCCCGCGACCCACGTCGTCCAATCGTTCGGGTTCGCCGGGATGTGCGCGGCCCACAGCTCGGCACCCGTGTCGAGGTCCTGACACACGACGGGCGAACCCATCGTTTCGGGCATGAACGCGCTCTGACGCACCATGAAGACGCGCGAGCCTTCGATGACCGGCTGGTACGCGATGATGGCGCTGCGCGAGCCCGTCCAGATCTGCGCCGCAGCCTCGGGTCCGACTTCGGGCGTGAGGCCGTTTCGGCCGGAATTGCCGCCGGAGTTGTTCCAGTCGCCGGCGAGCGCGACAGGGCTGAGGACGAGCAGTGCGGTCAGGAGGTGGCGCATGGTGGACGTATCGCAAGGGTGGGGACGGACTCGGGGCACTCGAGTCTAAGCACGGATCGCGATCGTGGGGCGCGTTCGTGTGCGCGCCGTCACGCTCGCCCTAGGTCGCAAGCGCTACCCAGTTCTCCAGACGCAACCCGCGGACCTTCGAGAAGTGCTTGGTGTTGTTGCTCACGAGCACGCGATCGAGCGCCAAAGCGTGAGCGGCGATCAGGGTGTCCATTTGGCCGATGGGTGAGCCGGCCTCGGCGAGCAGTGCGCCGATCTCTCCGTAACGGCGCGCTGCCTCGGAATCGAAAGGCACGACCGTGACACCGACGCAGAAGGAGTCGAGGAGCTTGCGCAACTTCTTCGATGCGCGCCGCTCGGCGCCGAAGTGCAACTCGGCCAGAGTGAGCGAGCTGATCGCGATTCGCTCCGGGGCATGCTCGAGCAAGCGCTTGGAAACGCCGGCCATGCCGCGAAGTGCGTAGCTCACCGTGTCCGCGTCGAGGAGATAGCGGTCGCTCACTTGCGGCGCATCCGCACTTCACGGATCGCGTCTTGATGCGGGCGCTCGATCTCCTCGTCCCACGCACCCAGGCACGCGAGGAACTCCTCCGGCCACGCGTCGACGGGTTCGAGGACGATCTTCCGACCTTCTCGACGTACAAGGACTTCCGTCTGATCGTCGGGGAAGCGGAACTCCTTCGGCAGTCGGACCGCCTGGCTTGCCCCGTTCCGGAACAGCTTGGCTCGTTTGGATCTCATGACCCGAGTATAGATCGACATCTAGATTCTGGCAACACGAGTTGAGGTCACGGAACCAGCCGAGAATTCCAACTTCGGGCGGCATCGATCCGCAGTCCGTGTCATCGGGTAGGACCACGGCGATGAGTACCGACCCGCACGACCTCGAAGCGCTGCTCGCCCACGGCGATTGGGCCCGGGCGTTGGCACGCAGTCTCGTGCGGGATCCGAATCGCGCGGACGACCTCGTGCAGCGCGCGTGGATCGCCGCGATGCGTCGGCCGCTGGCCGAGGGCGCGCCACCGCGGCGCTGGCTCGCGGCCGTCCTGCGCAACTTCGTCCGGGAGGACGCGCGCGAGGTCTCGCGACGAGAACGGCGCGAACGCACGGTCGCTCGGCACGAACGCGACGGCGGTTCGGATGCCGTCGACGACGCGGCCGACCTGCAGGTGCGCCTGATCGCGGCGGTGCGTGAGCTGCCCGAGCCGTCGCGTTCGGCGGTGTGGGCACGCTACTACGACGGTCTCGCGCCGCGCGAGATCGCGAAGCGCGATGGCGTGCCCGTCCAGACCGTGAAGACGCGACTCGCGCGCGGGCTCGACATGTTGCGCAAGCGCTTCGATCGCGAGCACGGCGGAGATCGCAGTGCGTGGATCGCCGCGTTCATGCCCCTCGCGGCTTCGCAGTCGCTCACGGCCTCGACGATCGGAGTCGTTCTGATGGGAGCGAAGTGGAAAGCAGCCGTCGCCCTCGTGCTCGCGGCGTCCGCTGTGACGTGGATCGTCGTGCGCGACGAAGAGCATACGTCGTCGCGCACGCTCGCTTCGGCGTCGCCCGAAGTCGCGTCGGATCTCGCGCAGGCGGTCGACCCGGATCGGAGTCTGGAGGCCGTGCCCGAGCACGCTGCGCGCGCGCCGATCGCGGAGACGAACGCGCTCTCGGTGGAGAGAGATCAATCGAGATCGATGTTCCGCGGCCGCGTGCTCGATCTCGAGCGGCATCCCGTTCCGGGGCTCCAGGTCGGGACAGTGAAACGCACCCGCGCCGCAACCGTCCGCAGCGCGGCTGACGGATCGTTCGCGATCGAGCGCGAGCTCGTGGGCGCCGCGCTCGAGGCGACCGGACCCGGATGGACCACGGTGTGGGTCGATCGACTCCCGCGCGCCGGCTCCGATCGCCGCGTCACGATCCTCGTCGCGCCCGCGGGGAAGTTGAGCGGATCCGTGCTCGACCCGCTGGGTAAGCCCGTCGCTGGCGCATCCATCGATGTGGGCATGGACGACGGCGCGCAGCGAACCCTGGCCGACGTGATCGACGCGGACCCGCACCGGATCGGCTACGCGACGTTCAGCGACGCGGACGGCCGCTTCGACCTCGGCGAAGTGCCGCTGGTCGACGGGACGATTCGCGCGAGCCTCGACGGACGCGATGCGCGCGCCATTCCGATCCCCACGAGAGCACGCGATGACCTCGTGATCGCCTTCGACGCTCCGGCCATCGAAGACATCGTCGTGTGCGGTTCGGTGGAACATGCCACAAACTTCCGCGCCCGCGTATCCGGTGCCTACGTGCGCGTCGGGAACGCCACACGACGGACGGCGACCGACGGGAGCTTCTCTCTGTTGGTGAGGCCGTCGGATCTCCGTGACGACGAGCCGGTGATCGAACTCATCGCCGTGTCGGAGAACCAGTTGCCGACCAGCATCACGTTCTCGTCACCCGGTGACCTCAGGCGCCGTGCCGCGAACGAGAAGTTCGATCTCGTGCTCGGCGCAGATCCCTTGCGGATTTCGGGCCGCTTCGTCGACATGGCGGGAAATCCGCTCCCGGGTGCTCGCGCGCGCCTCGAGGAAGAGCGATTCGGCACCGTGGAGATCAGATCGGTGACGAAGCCGCCTCGGGTGTATCAAACGGTGGAGGCCATCTTGCGGGGAGAGCCGAACCTCGGTGTCGAGCGCGACGAAGACAACGACGTGTTCTCGATCGGCGGACTGCAAGACCGCGACTATCGACTGGTCGTCGTGTCCATCCATCCGCCTGCGATCTGCGTGCTCGAACGCGTCCGCGCGGGCACGAGCGACCTCTTGGTCACGCTCGACACGGGCGGCCCCGAGCTGCGCGTCGCCGGTCGCGTGGTCGACGGCGCCGGGAAGCCGATGGCGGGCGTGGGCGTCAGCGCGGAACTCGATCTCGGCTCCGACATCGGGCCGTTGACGTCGCGCAGCGTCTCGACGAACTCCGAAGGGGCGTTCGAGCTGACGAGACTTCGCGGTCGCGTCGTGCAGGTCTTCGCGGACCTCGAGTCGTATCGGATCGGCGTCGACGTGAAGCCGGGCGATCCGCTCGACGACATTCGCATCGTCGTGCCGAATCGGCGCGCCATCCAGGTCGACGTCACGTCGAAGCCGGGGCTCGCCACGGATTTCGAGGTCCGCAACTCGCGCGGAACCGTCGGGCTCGACTCGTCGTGGACGATCGCCGCACAGACCGTGACGACGGTATCGGAACGGGTCGCGGCCTCACTCCCGATCCTCGACGGCCGCTCGGATGTCGTGACCGTCGACGAGGACGAGTTGACGCTGATCCTGCTCCGCCAAGGACAAGAGGTCGCACGCATCCCCATCGTCTTCGCGAAGGAAGGCGTGACGATCATCCGGCCCTGACGCGGTTCGCCGGCGACTTCTCGAATACCGTGACATCGATCCGGGCCCGCGGCGTGGGGTCGTCCGAACTCGATGGCCACGACTCACCGAGACCTCGACGCGCTGCTGACCCAAGCGGGTTGGGCGAAGGCGTTGGCGCGCAGCTCGAGGTCTCGGCCTCTCGCCACGCGTTCGTGCAAGTCGATCTCGGCCCGAGCACGCAACACACGGCGGATGAGGCGCGGTTCCTCGATGCGGCGGGCGAGCCCGTGCGGTTCAACCTCGCGCGCACGACGGTGTTCGGCTTACAGAGCTCCTCGGTGCAATGGACCTCGCAGACGATGAAGCTGTCCGGCGGTCGGGCCGAGGTCGGATCCACGGCGGAGGGCGAGTACGTGTGCGTCCTCCTGAACTCCGGGCGTGAGGTCGCGCGCATCCCGATCGTCTTTGCGAGCGAGGGCGTGACGATCGTGCGGCCGTGATGCGACCGGAATCCGCGACGGCGCGCGAGCGAGCGGTTACAACCACTCTTTCGAGCCCCGCTCGTCATGAGTCTTCGCACAGCAGGCACGACGGCTCTCGGCGCCAACGCACGCGGCGCTCGGCGAGTCTTCGACATCGCGTTCTCGTTCCTGTTCTGCGGCCTCCTTCTCGGACCGTTCGTCGATCAGCTCGTGCGACCGTCGAGCGAGCGCGATCCGCGTCAGGCCGAATTGCGCGATCCCGCGCCGTTTCCCGCTTGGCCGGATGAATTCCTCGGCGGGGCAGAGTTCACGCGCGGCCTGAAGTTGCACTACGCCGACACGATGGGCTTGCGCGACTTCCTCTTGCGCTGGCGCAACATCGTCCAGTGGATGTGGATCGGCGCGTCCTCCGCGGAAAGCCTCGATCGAGGGCCGACCGGCTGGGCGTTCTATGCCGGCGACGGCACACGCGACGTGTATCGCGGACTCCACCAAGTCGGCGACTCCGAGTTGGATCGTTGGGTCGAAGTGCTGGCGGAGCGTCGTGACGCCTGCGCGCGCGTCGGCGCGAAGTACCTCTTCGTGCTGTGCCCGAGCAAAGAAGTCATCTACCCCGAGCGCGCACCGGCGACTTGGAAGCCGGTCGGGCCGTCGCGCCTCGAGCAGTTCGCGCAACGCCTCGCGCGCGAACCGTCGATCCCGTTCCTCGATCTCCGACCGGCGTTCCTCGCGGCCAAGTCGGAGGACACGCTGGGGGATTGGCTCTACTACGAGTACGGCACGCACTGGAACGGTCGCGGCGTCTACGTGGCTTATCGAGCCATCCTCGAACGACTGCGCGAGGACTTCCCCGAGCTCGAGACCCGGTCTTTCGAGGAGCTGACGCCGCTCGTCGACACCGGAAGCGGCGACAGCCTCGGACGCCAGATCTACATCGACGACCTGCTGGGTGGCGCGGGTTACGGGCTCGGAGTGTTGCCGCCGCAGTACGAAGTGATGATGGACATCAGCGAGGGTTCGGATCGGCGTGTCATCAGCAACGGTCCCAAAGATCGACCCCGCTTGGTCTGGTTCCACGATTCGTTCGGACCGTATTTGCAACCGCTGCTTTTCACGACGTTTTCGTACACGTCCGCGCGCAGCACCTTCCAGTTCCTGTCCAAGGACGTCTTCCAGGAAGTGCCGGACATCGTCCTCGAAACGTTCGTCGATCGATCGCTCTACATCCTTCCTCCGATCTACGCGGTCGACCTGGCCGGGTCGCCCGCGTCGCGGTCGCAGCTCGATGGCGCTGTCCTCATGTGGAGCCTTGCAACCTCGCCATCGAAGGCCATGGCGTTCGGTGAAGCCGAGGTCCACGCTGACAACGGAGTCTTGAGGGCCAGGAGCGTTGGAGGACGCGCCGGATTGCTCCTGCCACCGCAGACCCTGTCCGCGAAGTCCGTCGCCATCCTCGAGATCACGGCCGACGTCGAGACGCTCGTGTCGTTCGACGTCTTCGTGCGCCCCGTGGGCGATGCGGAGTTCCGACGTAGGAATCGCGGCTGGGGGCGCGCCATCGCCGGGAACCCCACGACGTCCATCCTCCTTCCCGAGATGGTCGGGCAGTACGAGACGCTGATTCGTTGGTTGGGAGTCGAGGAGGTCGAGTTCCAACGGATCGTCCTCTGGCATGCTCCGCAGGAATGAGAGCGTGCGCGGCAGCGTCTGTGCCCTGAATCAAGAAGCCGCGAGCAGAATGCGAACGCGCCGCGGACGAGGGCAACGTTACGATCACTTCCGAGGACGCCTGTGAACCCCGAGGAATTCCGACGTTTCGGACACCGCATCGTCGACACGATCGCGGACTACCGCGCAGGCATCGAAGCTCGCCCCGTTGCGTCGAGCGCGAAACCTGGCGCCATCCGCGCGCAGATCCCGACCGAGCCGCCCGAGGACCCCGAGGATTTCGAACGCGTCCTCGCCGACGTCGATCGCCTCGTGATCCCGAATCTCGCGAACTGGCAGCATCCGCGCTTCTTCGGATATTTCCCTTCGAACGGCGAGCTCTCCGCGGTGCTCGGTGATCAGCTCTCGACGGGACTCGGCGTCCTGGGCCTCGCGTGGGCTTCGAGTCCGCCGCTCACGGAGATCGAAGAGGTCGCCACGGATTGGCTGCGCCAGATGAGCGGCCTTTCCAACGTGTGGAGCGGCGTGATCCAGGACACGGCCTCGACCAGTTCGCTGGTGGCGCTCCTGTGCGCGCGCGAGCGAACCTCCAACTTCTCCCTGGTCCGCGGGGGTTTGCAGGGCGAACAGCGACCGCTCGTCGTCTACGCGTCGGAACACGCGCACAGCTCGATCGACAAAGCCGCGCTGATGGCCGGTTTCGGCCGCGAAAACCTGCGCAAGATCCGCACCGACGACTCGTTCGCCCTGGATCCGGATGCGCTCGATACCGCGATCCGTTCCGACCGCGAGGAAGGCCGTGTTCCGTGTGCCATCGTCGCGACGACGGGCACGACTACGACGACCGCCATGGATCCGATCGATGCTTGTGCTCGCCTCGCGAAGGAGCACGGTCTGTGGTTGCACGTCGATGGAGCGATGGCCGGCTCGGCGATGATCCTGCCCGAGTGTCGCTCGATGTGGAGCGGCATCGAGGGCGCCGACTCGATCGTCGTGAACCCGCACAAGTGGTTGGGCGCGTCGTTCGATTGTTCGGTGTACTACGTGCGCGACGCCGAGCATCTCGTGCGCGTGATGAGCACGAGTCCGAGCTACTTGAAGACCGCCGCTGACGGGCAGGTCAAGAACTACCGCGACTGGGGCATCCCGCTCGGCCGTCGATTCCGCGCGCTCAAGTTGTGGTTCCTGATCCGCGAGCAAGGCGTGAGCGGATTGCGAGCACGTCTGCGTCGCGACATCGAGAACGCGCGGTGGCTCGCGGAAGAAGTGCGTCGCACGCCGCAGTGGCGCGTGCTCGCGCCCGTGCTCCTGCAGACGGTTTGCGTGCGCCACGAACCACCGGGGATCACAGGCGATGCGCTCGATGCGCACACGCTGCGTTGGGCCGAGGCCGTGAACCGTTCCGGAGTCGCGTATCTGACGCCGGCGATCCTGGAAGGTCGCTGGATGGTCCGTGTGTCGATCGGCGCACTCGGGACCGAGCGCGAGCACGTGGCGCAGACGCTGGCCGCGATGCGGGAGGCGGCGATGGCGGTTTGAGCTAAATTCGCCGAGAGAAGGCGCAGTTTCGCGATCAGTCGGCGACATCGCGGCGACGGCGCGACGGCACGAACCGCAGGACGACGATCGCCACGACAACGGCTGCGATCGTCATCAGCACGACTTTGAGCACGGAATTCAACGCCCGATCGACGGACTGATCCACGCGCGCCGCGGCGTCGTCCATGGTGCGCTGCACGACCGGCATGCTCGTGTCGAGCCGCGCGACGGCGGTATTCAGCTGCTCCAGGACCAGTGTCGTCTGTGCCGCGAGTGCCGTGTACTCGACCGGGTCGAACGGCTTGCCTGGAGACGACTCGTCCTTCAGGCCCTCGCCCTCCGCGCTCGAGCCGCGGAAAGCGTGCGCCATCGATTCCACCGCCTGCGCCGTCCGAGTTCCGGCGTCCAGCGTCTTCTCCGTCGTCGTGAGCAGCGCTTGCGTGCTCGGCGCCGTCCGTTCCAGATCGGCGGCGAGTCCTGCGCGCTGCTCCGCGGCAGCCTTCGAGATGTCCTGGACCAGAGCCTGGCCTTCGATGCGCAACTGCTCCGGCAGCGCAGCGACGGTCTCCGACACGCTCTCGAACGCCTTCGACGTGCGCTCGACGCTCTCGACCACTGCGTGTATATCGGCCTGCTTCGTGAGCTGCAGCGCGAGGAGTTCCGCGCGCCAAGCCAGCGTCCGCGGCGCGCGTTGGGCGAGGTACACCGCGCGCTCGCCCAGCTCGCGCGTGCGCGCGATCTCACGTGCCGCGGGCTCGATCGAGTCGAGCGGATCGAGCCCCAGCGCGCCGAAGATCGTGACCGTCTCCTTGGGATCCAAGTCTTTCGGCACGAGGTCCTCGAAACGCGGCGGGCCGGCGCGCTGCAGCTGCTCTGTGTCCGTAGCCGTCTCGTCCCAGCGCACGATCACCCGCCCGACCGCCTGGCTCAGATCCTTGCTGAGCAGCCGGTTCACCGTCTCGATCCCTTCCTCGACCAGCGAGTTCCACACAGTGAGCATCGGCTCGTCGGCTTCCTCGCCATAGCGCTTGCTCCAGTACAACCTGTGAACGGTACGTTCGTAGATGCACAACGCGAGCAAGTCGGACAGCGCCGCGATCGGCCGCGATTGCGCAGCGGTCTGGTATGCGCGATCCGCCGTGTTGAGCCGCCAGCTCAAGGCCCGCTCCGCCCCTTCGGGCGTGTCGAGCCGGTTCGCGAAGATGCGCGTGGCGATGTCGATGCGCGAGACCATGCGGTCAGCGAAGCGCAAACCCTCGTTGCGCACGACCTCGAGATCGATCGTCGACTTGCCGTCGGGGCTCGGCGCGAGGATGCCGAGCAGACGACCGGGAGCCTCGGCGACGCTCTGGAAGATCGAGCACGAAGTCGCCATGAGGACGACGGCGCAAAGCGCCAAACTTCCACGCGTTCTTGCCATCGTCATCCGTGCGCGAGCTGGTTTCGAGTGTGCTCGGCTCCGAGGAGCCCCCCCGCGCGACGCCGGACAGGAGCGCGCGCCCGGCCTGTGCACTGCAGCTTTTGTGCCCGGACCGCACCCGGCCCGAGGCTGTGCGGACTTCGTGAGCGGCGCGGAACGGGTCCAAGGCGGACTGTCTGCGCCCGGCCCCGCGCTCACAAGGTGCGCGAGAACGTCCGCTGCCCGTCGCCGCCCAGAGCCTGGCGCGCGCGGTAGTACGCATCGAACGGCAGCGCGACATTGCGCAAGAATAACTGGCCGAGCGGCGTCACACGGATCGAGGTCGGCGTGACTTCGACGAGTCCGTCGGCTTCGAGCGGCGCCAGCTCGTCGAGTTCGCACTGGAAATGGGCCGCGAAATCGACGCCGTGGCGCGCGCCGACCGCCGCCGTATCGAGCACGAGGTTGCACATCAGCCCGACGATGACGTCACGACGCAGACGGTCCTCGGTCGAGAGTGCGTGGCCGCGGAACGTCGCGAAACCGCGCTCGTTCGCGTCCTTCACGTACTCCGGCTCCGCGTGCGCGTTCTGCACGAAAGCGCCGCCGACCTCGCCGATCGCGGACACTCCGAGCGACACCATGTCGCCGCCGCGCCGCGTCGTGTAGCCCATGAAGTTGCGCTGGAGTGAACCGGCTTGTTGTGCGCGCGCAAGTTCGTCGGTCGGGAGCGCGAAGTGATCGAGACCGATGTAGACGTATCCCGCCTCGCGGAACAGCTCGAGCGCGCGCAGGAAGATCGTGAGCTTCAGGTCGCTCGACGGCGCCGCATCGATGTCGAGTGCAGTCTGGTGCTTCTTCATCCACGGCACGTGCGCGTAGTGGAAGAGCGCCACGCGCTCGGGCCGGATGTCGAGCACGCGACGGATCGTGCGCTCGAAACCCGCGAGCGTTTGGTGCGGAAGTCCGTAGATCAAGTCGATGTTCACCGATGCGATCCCGACCGCACGGGCCACGTCGACGACGGCGCGCGTCTGCGCCTCGCTCTGCACGCGATTCACGGCCTTCTGGACGTCGGGTTCGAAGTCCTGCACGCCGAGCGACACGCGGTTGAAGCCGGTCTTGGCGAGCCAGCGCACTTGATCGGCGGTCGTGACGCGCGGATCGACTTCGATGGCGATCTCGGCGTCGAGCGCGAAGTGAAACGCGCCCGTGATCGCCTTTTGAACGCGCGCCATCTGCTCGAGCGAGAGCTGTGTCGGCGTGCCGCCGCCCCAGTGGTATTGGCTGACCGCGCGGCGGCCGATGCCGCTCGTGGCGACGAACGCGATCTCGCGCTCGAGCGCGTCGACGTAGCGGTCCGCACGCTCGCGGCTACGCGAAACCACGACGTTGCACCCGCAGAAGAGACACATCTCGGCGCAGAACGGCAGGTGCACGTAGAGCGACAAGGGCTCTGTCGAGGTGGCGGCCCGCGCGAGTAAATCGGGATAGCGCGCCGCGTCGAAGTCCTTCGACCAGTCGACCGCGGTCGGATAACTCGTGTAGCGCGGGGCGGACGTCGCATAGCGCTCGAGGAGCGCACGGGCCGGTTCAGCTTGGAAACTCATCGCTGGGTCACGTTTCGGCCGCGAAGATAGCCCCGTCCGGGCCGGCGACAGCGGATTCCTCGGCGTTCTGGGCCGTCCGACTTCGACCGGAGGGGCGATCTGGGCGATGATGTGAGAACGGCCCGTGCCGCCCGGATCCCCTCGGTGACCTTCGACAACCTCCACACCCACGATTTCGTGCGCGTCGCGGCCGGCGTTCCGCGGGTTCACCTCGCGGACCCGATAGCGAACGCCGAGGCGGCGATCCGGATGGCGCGCGCGGCGGCGAAGCGCGGCGTGAGCGTCCTCGTCCTCCCCGAGCTCGGGCTGACGGGCTACTCGTGCGAGGACTTGTTCCACCAAGCCGCGTTGCAGAGCGCGGCGGTGGCGGCGCTCGGTCGCGTCGTCCAGGCGACGAAGGATCTCGAGCTCGTCCTCGCGGTCGGTTTGCCGCTGACGATCGACGGTGAACTCTTCAACGTAGCGGCGATCGTCGCGAAAGGGCGCGTGTACGGCCTCGTGCCGAAGAGCTACCTGCCGAACTATCGCGAGTTCTACGAGCTGCGCCACTTCGCGCCGGCGGTGCACGCGCGACGGCGCGAGGTCGAACTGCTGGGCGCGAGCGTTCCGTTCGGCACCGACCTCCTGTTTCGCGTCGCGGGTCAGCCGAAGCTCGTCATCGGCGTCGAACTGTGTGAGGACTTGTGGACTCCGCTGCCGCCGTCATCGCTCGCCGCGCTGGCGGGCGCGACGCTGATCCTGAACCTGTCGGCGTCGAACGCCACCGTGGGCAAGTCGGACTATCGACGGTCGCTCGTGCTCGGACAATCGGCGCGGTGCCTCGCGGCCTACGTTTACGCCGGTGCGGGCTACGGCGAATCGACGACGGATCTGGCGTGGGACGGACACGCTTTGATCGCCGAGAACGGTTCGCCGCTGGCGGAAAACGAGCGTTTTCGGCGCGAAGATCAGCTTCTCACCGCGGACGTCGATCTCGGGCGACTGGCCGCCGATCGCGAGCGCATGACGAGCTTCGGCGCTACGGCGCAGCGACACGCGGACGAGGTCGCGCGGTTCCGACACGTCGAGGTTCCGCTCGCGCTCTCGACGGACGGCGTCTTGCAGCTCGAGCGCGTCTACGAGCGCTTCCCGTTCGTTCCCAGCGATCCCGCCACGCGCGCCGAGCGTTGTCGCGAGGTCTACCGCATCCAAGTGCAAGGTCTCGCACGTCGTCTCGAGGCGACGAAGTCGACGAAGGCCGTGATCGGCGTGTCGGGCGGCCTCGACTCGACGCAGGCGCTCATCGTCGCGTGCCGGGCGATGGATTCGCTGTCCTTGCCGCGCAAGAACGTGATCGCAGTCACGATGCCCGGCTTCGCGACCAGCGATCGCACGCTGGATCAAGCGCATCGACTGATGACTGCGTTCGGCGTCACGGCATCGACCATCGACATCCGTCCGAGTTGCCGGCAGATGCTCACCGACATCGGGCATCCTTTCGCTCGCGGCGAGAACGTGTTCGACACGACGTTCGAGAACGTTCAGGCCGGCGAGCGCACGAGTCACTTGTTCCGCCTCGCGAACTTGCACGGAGCGCCGGTCGTCGGCACGGGCGACTTGTCCGAACTCGCACTCGGTTGGTGCACCTACGGCGTGGGCGACCAGATGGCGCACTACAACGTGAACGCCAGCGTGCCGAAGACCCTGATTCGCCACCTGATCCGCTTCGAAGCCGCGAGCGGCGAACTCTCGAGCGACGCCTCGCGCGCACTCCTCGACGTTCTCGCGACCGAAATCAGCCCCGAGCTCGTGCCCGGCACTAAGGACGGACAACCAACTCAGCGGACCGAGGACATCGTCGGTCCTTACGAGCTCGTCGACTTCCATCTCTACTACGTGAACCGCTTCGGCTACCGGCCGAGCAAAGTCCTCTTCCTCGCTTGGAACGCGTGGCGCGACGCCGCGCGCGGAACGTGGCCTGACGTCCCCGGCGAGGAACGTTGCGCCTACGACCTCGACACGACGCGTCGTTGGTTGCGTATCTTCCTCCAACGCTTCTTCGCGCAATCGCAGTTCAAGCGCAGCGCGATGCCCAATGGGCCCAAGGTCGGCTCCGGGGGCTCGCTCTCCCCGCGCGGCGACTGGCGCGCACCGAGTGACTCGGACGCGACGACGTGGCTGGCCGAACTCGACGCGACGACGCTCGGTTGATGAACGAGCCAAGCTGGTGGGGTGATTCCGAAGCTCGCGGCATCACTCAGGCGGCCTGCGACTCGCTGGCTCGCGGCATCACTCAGGCCGCCTGCGATTCCCTGGACTGCGGCATCACTCAGGCCGCCTGCGATTCCCTGGACTGCGGCATCACTCAGGCCGCCTGCGATTCCCTGGACTGCGTTGCAGCTCCTCCGAGGGATGCAGCGAATCCGCGTCGTCGCTGCGCCTTGCCTGGAAGGCGCATTCAGCCTGAGTCATGCCGCCAACTTCGGAATCACCCCACTCGTTCTTCGACCCGCTACTTCTTCGGCGGGAACTCGGCGAGCAGCGCGCGCACGGCCTCGCGAACTTCGGTCTCGCGCTCCTCCGGCGTCCACGAACGATCGACCGCCTTCGATGCCGTACCGCGCCAGACCAATTCGCCCTGCCCCGGATCGACGACGTCGAGTACGAGGGAGCCTTCTTCGTACTGGTACACGTCGATGTCTCGGCCGCCGTGCCAATAGCCGCGTTGCGGATACGTGTAGCCCCAATCGACGACGCGCAGTCGCTCTTGGCTGCCCACGTGCGCCGCGATCTGGACATCGGGACGCGAAGCTGTTTCCACGAACCCGCGCGCGCGCAGCTCCAGATCGACGGCGTCGCGCACCCGCCGCATGGCGATCGAATTGTCCTGCTTCTCGATCCAGGCATAGCTCGCGATCGGACCGAATACGTGCGCGGTGTCGTAGTCGAAACTCGTAGCGAGTCCCGAGCAAGCCGGCAGCAGGGCGAGCACGATCGCGGCGCACATCGAGGCACGTTTCATGATGCGACGGAGCATACCGCTCGCCATGTCCGCACCGAAAGTGGTCACGCGGAGGACAGGACGCGCGCGATCGCTTCCATGGATGCGACCGGAGTTCCGGGCAAGATGCCGCTGCCGAGGTTGAAGACGTGGCCCGGATCGCTGCCGAAACCAGCGAGAATGCGGCGGACTTCGCGTTCGACGACATCCGGACTCGTGAAGAGGATCGTGGGATCGAGATTGCCCTGGATCGCGCACCGCGAGCCGATTCGTGAGCGCGCCTCGACCGGATCCACGCGCCAATCGATACCGATCGCATCCGCACCCGAATCGGCGAGCACTTCGAGCAGCTGCGATGCGCCGTTCACGTACAGGATGATCGGCGCGCGATCTCGCGTGCGCGCTCGGGTCTCCGCGACGAGTCGCGCGACGTGCGGCAAGAGGTGGTCGCGCCACGTGCGCGCATCGAGAGCGCCGCCCCACGAGTCGAAGATCTGCACGGCGTCCGCTCCGGCTTCGATCTGCATCGCGAGGTAGGGGACGAGGTTCGTGACGATTCGCTCGCACAGGCGAGAAAACGTCGCCGAATCGCCATGCAACATCGCCTTCGCGTGCTCGAAGTTGCGGCTCGACCCGCCTTCGACGAAATAGCTGGCCGTCGTCCACGGAGCGCCGCAGAAACCTAGGATCGCGCGCTCGTTCCCGAGTTCGCGACGCACGCGCACGATCGCCTCACCGAGGAACGCAGTGTCCTTCGAGGCATCGAAGTCGCGCAGAGCATCGACATCCGCGCGCGATCGGATCGCGGGCGCGAGCTTCGGCCCCTCGCCCTCTTCGAAGCGCACGTCGACGCCCATCGCGGCGCACGGGACGAGGATGTCCGAGAAGATCACGGCCACGTCCATGCCGAAACGCCGAATGGGTTGCAGCGTGACTTCGGCGGCCAGTGCGGGATCGCGCACCATCTCCAGGAATCCGTGGCCACTCCGTACGGCGCGGTATTCGGGGAGGTACCGCCCCGCCTGCCGCATGACCCACCAAGGCGTACGTGCGACCGGATCGCGTCGAAGAGCGGAGAGGAACGTTTCGCGGGGCGTTTGCATCGTCGCGCGGATCCTAACCGCCGGCCGCTCGTTCGCGCGGCTTCCACTCGCGCAGCGCGAAGATGGTGAGCGTGACGTCCCAAGCTCCGACGGCGTCGACCGAATCGTGGATGTGGACCAAGAAGATGGCCGCGACCATCGCGTTTCGTGTTGCGAGAAAGTCGCCAGTCAGGTGGATCGCTTCTCTCGACTCGAGCGCGAGGTCCATCCGCGAACCATCGCGGTGCCGGGATCAGCCGCATCAGATGACTGTCGCCACACGCGAGAGCGTTCGTGGCGCCCGACTGATAGTCTCGGTCCGTGCGCCCGAACCTCATCACGCCGCTCGCTGCGCTCGCACTCGTCTCGTGCGGCAACGACCCGCCCCGACCTCCGAACGTCCTGCTGATCTCGATCGACACACTGCGTCACGATCACTTGTCGTGCTACGGCTACGAGCGCACGACGAGCCCCGCGATCGATCGGATCGCCCGTGAAGGGACGCTGTTCGAACGGCACATCAGTTCGAGTTCGTGGACGCTGCCCGCCCACGCCGCGATCTTCACCGGACTCTTCGACTCGGGGCACGGTTGCACGGACGTGGACAAGGCGCTCGAGCCGCGTCACACGACGATTGCCGAGCGATTCCACGAGAGCGGCTATTCGACGGCCGGCTTTTTCGCGGGCCCATTCCTTCACCCGGCATTCGGATTCGGTCAAGGGTTCGATCGCTACGTCGATTGCACGTCGTACGGCGCGACGCTCGATGCCGCGAAGCCCGTCGATTGGGCCAAGGACGACTCGACGCGCCGTGCATCGCATCAAGACATCGCGAATCCGCGCACATTCGAGGCCTTTCAGACCTGGTTCCAGGGACGCGACGACAGGCCGTTCTTCGCATTCGTGCATTTGTGGGACGTGCATTACGACTTCACGCCGCCGCCGCCCTTCGATCGGAAGTTCGACCCGGACTACACGGGGTGGGTGACGGGGCGGGACTTCTTCTTCGACGAACGCATCGGTCCGCAGATGAGCGCGCGCGACCTGGAGCACTTGATCGCGCTCTACGACGGTGAGATCGCGTGGACGGACACGTTCATCGAGAAGATTCGAGTTGAGCTCGAGCAAGCTGGAGTTCTCGACGACACGGTGATCGTGCTGACGTCCGATCACGGCACGGAGTTCTTCGAGCACGGTTGGAAGGGACACCGCACCACCCTCTACGACGAGGTCATTCGCGTTCCGCTCGTCGTGCGTTATCCGAAGGCGGTTCCTGCGGGTCTGCGCATCGCTGCGCAGACTCGATCGGTCGACATCGCGCCGACGCTCGTCGAACTGTGCGGGTTGGAGCCGTTGCGCGACACCTCCGGCTCGAGTCTGGTCGAGCTCTTCACCGACGCCACCGCTGGTTCCGGCGCAGGAAAACAGGCGGTCTCCGAGCTCGACAGCGTCGGTCGATCGTTGCTCGCGATCCGCGAGCAGCGTTGGAAGGTCATCGGAAATCGCGCGCAATCGACGCTCTCGGCTTTCGACCTCGTGTCGGACCCGGGTGAGCGACATCCGATCGGAGATCCCGGCTCGCCGCTTCTATCCGATGCGATGCGTGCGCTCGACGAAGTCGGGTTGGAGCTGGACCGACTCGCGACGTCGCACGCGGGTCCAGCCGCTGGCTCTTCGCCGCCAGCCGACGTCCAGAAGCACCTCGACGATCTCGGATACACGGGCGACGAATCGAAGCGCGGGCGCGAGCCCCGTTGAACCCGCGCGTGACGCGTCAGTAGTGAACGCTACGGGTGCGGTGCGGTTCACGGCCGCCGACACGGGCTTCGCGAGCACGCTCTCGCAACCACCGATCGACTTCGGTCGAGCTCGTGGCCGGTCGCGTGACTTGTATAGCCGTCAACAACCGATCCGCGGCGTGGACGGTCGCGGCGCGGATCTCGACCTCGCGTTCCGAATGCGCGGGCACGATCTCGCCGTGATCGACGCGACCCTTCAATTGGGCATCGTGAACGAGCGCGCCGGCGACACGCAGCGCGAGTGCGCACTCCGCATCGGAGCTCGGCGCGAGTTCACGCAGATCCTCGAAGCGTCCGATCCCGTCGTCGTGCGCGGCCGCAGCGACGTCGAGCACGAAGCGCTGACCGCGATGGAAGAAGTGTACGTCGATCCCGCGGTAGCGCTGGACGTCGTGGAAGAATGGCATCGTCGCGAGCGTCTCACACAACCGCGCGGCCGAACCCAGGGCCGACTCGACGAGACGGATCGCGGAACCGTCGTGACGGTCCATGAGGAATCGACCGAGGTCGCGCAACGCGCGGGTTTGGAGGTCGACGAACTCGGCCTGAGGCGGCTCGACCAGACCCTGTCCGCGCAGTGCGGCAACGTCGGTCGGCGTCGCGTGGACCATGTCGAGCGGCGCGAAGGGTCCGCGTGCCCCGTACCTGTCGACGAGGGCGATGTCGAGCGCCTCCGCAGCCGTACAGCCGGGCCGCAGCGTCAACTTCGGCTCGTATCCGCTGCCGAATCGCAGAGCGGCGCGAACGAGCAGGAAATCGACGACGTGCTCGGGCTCGATGCCGCGCGGCAGAACGCCCGGCGGCGGAGGCGTGAAGTCCGCGGCGAGTTCCTCGACCTTCTTGGTGACGACGCCGACGTGCGTGGTGCGCACGGTGACGACCCGCGCATCTCTGCGTATACGGGCGAAAGACACCGTAGAAGCGGATGCGAGCGGCATGCTGCGCTTTTAGCACACATGCGAAAGCAGATCGACGCTGCGTTTCAGCCCATAGAGCGCGCGAGTCGCACTCCGCTGAATTGCCAGCGCGCGTCCGGATGGAAGAAGTTGCGATATGTCGCGCGCACGTGACCGCGAGGCGTCGCGCACGATCCTCCGCGCAAGACGTACTGGTTGCACATGAACTTGCCGTTGTATTCCCCGATCTCGCCCTCAAACGGCCGGAAGCCCGGATACGGGGAGTACGAACTCGACGTCCATTCCCAGACGTCGCCGAACATCTGACGTAGTCCCGAACCAGGGGTCGAAGAGCGCGGATGCGGCACACCCGAATCGGCAAAGCGCCCTTCCACGTGACACGAAGACGCCGCGTGCTCCCACTCGAACTCCGTGGGCAATCGCGCGCCGCTCCAACGCGCGAAGGCATCGGCCTCGTACCAGCTCACATGGCAAACGGGTCGCGCGAGATCGAGCGGGACCTCGCCGGCGAGCGTGAATTCCGTACGCGACGCGTCGCGCATGCGCCAGTGGAGCGGACCCTTCCAACTCTCTGCACGCGAGGCCTCGGATCCGTCGGACATCCAGAAGTCCGGCCGCGAGTACCCACGATCGTCGACGAACGCGAGCCATTCGCCGTTCGTGACGGGCCGCGTTGCAAGCTCGTAGGGCTCCAAGAAAACGCGATGACGCGGCGATTCGTTGTCGAATGCGAAGTCGTCGGTGCCGTGACCGATCGCTTGCACGCCGCCTTCGAAGCGCACCCACTCGAGCTTCGGAGACTCGCCCGGCGCGGCGACGGCATCCTCGCGGTACACCGGCGAAAGCGGGCTCGAACCCAAGAGGAACTTCAGGTCGGTGAGCATCAATTCCTGATGCTGCTCCTCGTGCGCGAGCCCGAGTTCGATCCGCGCGAGTGTGGCCGCACCGACGTCAGGTCGAGCCAGCAACGCCTTGATCGCGGCATCGACGTGCGCTCGATACTCGCAGACGTCGTCGAGTGACGGCCGAGTGAGCACACCACGCTGGAGACGCTGCCACATCGGCCCGACGCCGACGTAGTACGAGTTGAAGAGCTCACGAAACGCCGGATGGAACGGCCGATACCCAGCGACCGCGCGCTCGAGAAGGAACGTCTCGAAGAACCACGTCGTGTGCGCGAGATGCCACTTGATAGGGCTCGCGAACGGAGCGGATTGAACTTGGCAGTCCTCGGCCGAGAGCGGTTCCGCGATCAAAAGCGTTGCGATGCGGGTCGCGCCGAAGCGCGCAGCGAGAGTCTCGATCGTCGTGGCCATCGGATGAATGGTAGCCCATGGCTCGTCGAGGGAGGGCTCCAGTGAGCTCATCGCAACGAGGCCATGTCGATCACGAAGCGATACTTGACGTCGCTCGCGAGCATGCGCCGGTACGCCTCCTCGATCTTCTGGATCGGGATGACCTCGATATCGCTCGTGATGTTGCGCTGGGCACAGAAGTTGAGCATCTCCTGCGTTTCGCGGATGCCGCCGATCGCTGAGCCCGCGATGCTGCGGCGCTTCATCAGCAGGTTCCAAATGTTGGGCGACGGGTGCGGAGTCGACGGAGCCCCGACGAGGCACAGCGTCCCGTTCGTCGCGAGCAACGCGGTGTAGGCATCCAGGTCGTGCGGCACCGCGACCGTGCTCAGGATGAAGTCGAAGCTTCCGGCGTGCTGTTGCATCGCGTTCGCGTCGCGCGAGATCACGACTTCGTCGGCGCCGAGCCGCTTCCCGTCCTCGATCTTTCCCGTCGAAGTCGTGAACAGCACAGTGTGCGCCCCGAACGCGCTGGCGAACTTGACGCCCATGTGCCCGAGCCCGCCCAGACCTACGATGCCGACCTTCTTGCCGGGACCGGCGCCCCAGTGCTTCAGCGGCGAGTAGGTCGTGATCCCGGCGCACAACAGCGGCGCTGTGGCGGCGAGATCCAAGTTCTTCGGCACGCAGAGCACGAAGCGGTCGCTGACGACGATCGACTTCGAGTAGCCGCCGTACGTCGTCTTCCCGGTTAGATGCACGTCGGGGCTGTTGTAGGTGAACGTCACCGCGCCGCGGTCGCAGTACACCTCTTCGCCGCGCGTGCACGCCGCGCACGTGCCGCACGAATCGACCATGCAGCCCACGGCACCGAGATCGCCGACCGCGAACTTCGTCACCTCGGGCCCGACGCGAGTGACGCGCCCTACGATCTCGTGACCGGGCACCACGGGGAACGTGATGTCCGGCCATTCGCCGCGCGCGGTGTGCAGATCGGAGTGGCAGACCCCGCAGAAGAGGATCTCGAGCTGCACGTCGCGCGGTCCCGGATCGCGGCGCTCGATCGCGGTCGGCGCGAGCTGGCTCTGGGCGGTCTTGGCGGAATATGCGGTGGTATGACTGGTCATGATCGGAACTCCTGGTACGGACTCGGCCACTCTACGAGTTCACGAGCCCGACACGGGTCGTTCCGCGGCGATCTGCGAGTGAGACTGCGGTGCGCGCGCTCTTCGCGCTCGACTACTGCAATCAGTTCTTCGCGATGCTGCGCCGTTCCCGTTCGAACGTACGAGCGCAATCGACGTTTTGCCATGGTGACCCCAAGTCCCGCGATCGGTTCGAACGCGCCGGCGCGTTCGCGCTCAGCTCTTCGCGGACACACGCGCCGCGATCAACTCGTCCAGTTCCTGCTGCAACCGCGGCAGGATCTCGTCGTACGGGTACGCACCGAGTTCGGCCTCGCCGCGCTTCAAATTCACGAGCGTCGGCCCGCACCACAGGCCCAAGTCCGCGTCATCCGTCTCGCCCGGCCCGTTAACGCGGCAACCCATGACGGCGATCGTCAGCTTGTGCGCCTTCGCGTACTCGGTCATGCGCTTCACGTCGGCCGCGAGCTCGATGAACTTCTCGTTCTCGACGCGGCTGCACGACGGGCACGCGATGATGTTCAAGCCGTCGAAGAAGTTCGGCGGCACTGAGCGGAAGCGGCCGGCCTCGATGTCGCGGATCAGTTCGCGTCCGACTTCGATCTCGCGCCCCTTGTCGTCGAACGGCAGCGTCAACGAGACGCGCAACGTGTCGCCGATGCCGCGCGCGAGCAACTGCTCGAACGCGATGCGAGTCTTGATGATGCCCTCGGGCGGCATGCCGGCTTCGGTGACGCCGAGGTGGATCGGGACGTCGGGCCGTTCCGCCGCGAAGCGCGTGTTCGCCTCGATGACGAGCCGCGGGTCGCTGTCCTTGATCGAGACGACGTAGTCGGTGAAGCCGAGCGAATCGACGATAGCGCAGTGGTCGATCGCGCACGCAACGATCGCCGAGACGTGGTCGTCGGGGTAGCGTGCGTCGTACTCGGGCGCGATCGATCCGGCGTTGATCCCGATGCGGATGGCGCAATCGTGCTTGGCGGCCTGATCGACGATCCACGCTACCTTGTCGCGCGTCGACTTCTCCTTCTCGTGGTGATGGAGGTGGCCGGGGTTGTAGCGGATCTTGTCGACGTACGGCGCGACGTGCTTGGCGAGGCGATAGCTCTCCTGGAGGTCAACCGAAAGCCGCGCGTCGGTCTGCGCGCGCAGTTTCGCGAGCGCGTCGACGTCCGCGCGACTGTCGACCGCGATGCGGATGAGGTCCGCGCCGGCAGCCTCGAGGATGCGGATCTGTCGCAGCGTCGCCTCGATGTCTTGCGTGCGCGTCGCGGCCATGCTCTGGACGGCGATGGGCGCGGCGCCGCCGACGGGAAGGCCGCGGATCGAGATCGTGCGCGTCTTGCGGGGCGGGATCATGGAGGCGGGCAGTCTAGTACGGAGCTCGCGTGCGCACCCCAGGCCGTGTGGGAAGGTGGTCAAGTCGGCTCGACTTCACGCCGGTCGGGTGTGCCGACTTGCCGGATCGCGCGACCTGTGCAGACTCATGGGAGATGAACCTCCTCACTTCGCGCCGATTGTTCCTCGTCCTCCCCGTTCTCACCGCGACGGTCAGCGCACAGTGGCCCACGAACGCCGCGACGAACCTCGCGGTTTGCAATACGACCGGCGACCAAGCCGTGCCGAAGATCGCGGCCGGTGGCGACGGCACCACGTGGACCGCGTGGTTCGACAACCGCGGCGGCAGCTACGCGGTCTACGCGCAGAAGCTCGACGCGACCGGCACCGAGGTCTTCCCGCACAACGGTCTGCTCATCAGCGCGAACCCGCAGAGCTCCTCGCTCGTCGACTGGAGCATCGACAGCGACGGCGCGGGCGGTTGCGTGCTCGCCTTCACCGACACGCGCGCGGGCGGCGACCTCGATGTCTACGCTTATCGCATCGACGGAACGGGCACGTTCTCGTGGGGCGCGAACGGCGTCACGCTCTCGAACAACGCGGACTTCGAGGCCAATCCGAAGATCGCGCAGCTCAGTGACGGATCGTTCGCGGTGACGTGGTCGCGTTCACCGAGCCCGGGTCCGGGTGCGGTCCACGTGCAGAAGCTCGACGCGAACGGCGTCCCGCAGTTCGCGGGCGACGGATTGCAGATCGTGGGCCCGGGCGTCGAGAAGCCGTCGTTCAGCGCGATCACGGCCTCGGACGCGGGCGGTTGGATCGTCGGGTATGTGCGCGACACCGCGACGTTCGCGAGCTCGCGCCACTTCCGCGCGCAGAAGTTCGATTCAGCGGGGAATGCGCTGTGGAACGGCGGTGTGCCTCTCGCGATCTACGACGCAAGCGTGATGCCGATCGCGTATCAGCCGATCGTGCAATCGGACGGCGCGGGCGGCGCCGTTTTCGCGTGGCACAGCTCGGTCGGGTTGTCCGACTGCTGGATCCAGCGCGTGAACGCGGCCGGCGTCGAGGTGCACGCGCACAACGGCGTGCAGGTTTCGACCGAGGGTTCGCGTCAGAAGTACGATCCGCAGATCGCGATCGTGACGGGCGGCGACGTCGTCGTGGCTTTCAACAAGCGCAATTCCACGCAGAGCCAATGGGCCACGTGCGTTCAGCGCATCGACACCGCGGGAACGCGCCTCTGGACGAACGATGGCATCGAGCTCATCCCGCTGAACGGCATTCCGAAGCAGTTCGAGCGCTGCGTTCCGAACGGAAACGACGCGATCGTGCTGACGTGCGAGCAGACGAACTATCCGGCGCAGGGCGTGCGCGTCCTCGGATTCCGCGTGGATGCTGCTGGCGCGAGTGTGTGGGCGGGATCGCCCATCGTCGTCAGCTCCATCCTCTCGACGAAGGACAAGATCCCGGTCGTGACGGATGCGACGGGTGTCGTGCGCGCGGTGTGGGACGACGGCCGCAACGATTCGGGCGACATCTATGCGCAGAACGTGAACGCGGACGGGACGCTCGGTCCTGCGAACGTCTCGACCGCGTTTTGCTTCGGAGACGGCTCGGGCGCGGGGTGTCCGTGCGCGAACAACGGCGGAGCTGGAAACGGCTGCGCGAACTCGCTGAATCCGAATGGTGCGCACCTCGGCGCGACGGGCACGCCGTCGATCACGAGCGACACGATGATCCTTCAGGGGTCGGGCATGCCAGACAGCACGGTGCTCTACTTCCAAGGCACTTCGCAGCAAAGTGGCGGAGCCGGTTCGGCGTTCGGTGACGGCAAGCGCTGCGCCGGTGGAACCGTGGTGCGTCTCGGCACGAAGACGAACGTGGGCGGGGCGAGTTCGTATCCGTTCCTCGGCGATCTCTCCGTGTCGGTGCGCGGCGGTGTGACCACGCCGGGGTCGCGCACGTACCAGGCTTGGTATCGCAACGCCGCCGCCTTCTGCACGCCTTCGACGTTCAACCTCTCCAACGGGATCCACTTCGTCTGGAGCGCGTGATCCGCTCGGCCGAACTCGGCTTCTGCAGCAGGTGAAAACGATCAGGCCACCTCGTGCGACACGGGGTGGCCTGAATCGTTCTCTCGAAGACGTCAGGGCCCCGTCATGGCCGGCTTGCGCGCCTTGATGGCCGCGTGCCCAACGGTATCGGTGACACGCTCGATGACCGGCTTGTGGCCCGCACGATCGATCGTGATCCCGAGATACACCGTCGCGCCCGGTTCCGGCGGCAATTCGCAGAAGCCCTCGACCGCCTTTTGGTCGAAGCCGAAACCTTCGAAGATGAAGCGCGCTGCGCCTCGACTCGCTGGCCGATCCCAACACATGTACTCGTCCTGACCGAGGACGCCGATCTCGCGATCGTTGTCGAACACGCGGACGTTGCGCCACGAGCCCGCGGTCTGCTCGCGACGGCCGACGTAGATGCGCGTCGAGTCGGCGCGCACGGCCGATTTCGGATCGGGCATCGGCGCCAGTTGGCGCGAGGGGCCGGCGCAAGAAGCCGCGATCGCGGCGAACGTGATGGCGAGTATCGAGAGCTTGTTCATGGTGATTTGTTCCGAGGGGCGCTCGACGAGGACCAGGCGGGATCGATGCGAACCGCGTGGTCGTCGGCGCCGGGTTCGCGTCGAGAGTACGCGCGACATGTCGGTCGAGAATCGCAGGCCGCCGATGCTAGCGACCCGAAGGCGGCACGTCAGCAGAGGGATCAGACGGCGTGCTTCGAGGTCAACTCGCTTGCGAGTCGAGCAACAGTGCGTGCGCGATGGTGCTCACGCCGCGAGCTTGCGCGGCGAGAGACGAAGGGCAGCGACGACGCCCGCTGCGATCGCCAAGGCCAAGATTCCCGCGAGTCCCGCGAGCACCCTCGACCGCCACGCGGTCGAGGATTCCTCGATGAACTCGAACTTCGGGAAGTTCGGCAAGTCGGCCTTCGTGAGCGGAGCGCGCTTGTGGAATTTCGGGCTGTAGTACGCGTGCAACTGATCTTTGAAGGTCTCGACCTGCACGCGGAACGCGCGGTGTCGCCAATACCCCGTGCCGGCGAGATCCGTCAGAGCCTCGTGCATCGCGATCGCGGGTGAAGCGAAGCGCCAACGATCGACGACTTCTTGTTGAGCCAGGATTGCGCTCTCGAAGCGCTGCTTCACCGGGTCCATCGCGCGGCCGACTTCGTCTTGGACCGCGAGCATGCGGCTCATCATGTCGCCTTGCATGCCGACGGGCGCGAGCTCAGGGTGATCGCGATAGAACGACGAGACGAGTTCGTTGCCGCGCTTCTCGGCGACGGAGGCGGCCGCGCGTGCTTCCGCGACGAGTTCGGCGCGTGAGGGGCTCGGATGCAAGTTCTCGACGACGACGTTGAGCAGCGTGGGGACGACCAACACGAAGAGCACCCAGATCGATCCTAGCGCTGTCGCCGCGGCTGCTGCGGAACGCGCGTAGCCGTTCACGAGGGCCGCGAGCGCGAGCCAGAACGCGCCGTATGCGATCACGACGAGTACGGCGAAACCTGTGCGTGCTCCGACGCCCTCGGCTCCGCCGATTTGGCCTGCGATCACCACGGACAGCACGGCGATGACGAGCACCGGCGCGCCTCGCGCGAACGCGCGCCGTGCGATCCAGACGCGCGGCGAAACACCTTGCGCGAGCACCATGCGCAACGTTCCCGCCTCGCGATCGCCGGCGCACAAGTCGTACGCGGCCGCGAGGAGGAACAGCGGCAAGAGCCACACGAGCACGAACGCGAGGTCGAAGCGACCGGCGAGGAGTCGAGACGGATTCTCCAGCTCGGAACGGCCTTCGGACGGCTTCTCGAGACGCCACAAACTGACTTGTTCGTGCGCCGGGAGGAGATCCGCTTGGCCGACAGCGAGCGCCGGCATCGGCGCCGGCGGCAACAGCGCGGACGTCGGGCGACCCGCGACTTGGCGGGGATCGAGTGCTTGGCGCTCCAACGCCTCGCGCACTTGCGTCGCCCATTGGAACGTGTCTTTCTCGACGAGTTCGGCGCTATCTCGCGCTGTACGGCCCGCAGCGGCGCCGTTCGCGAGGCTGTAGACGAGCACGACCGCGAAGAGCACGAGCAGGACCCATGTCGCGCGCTCCGCGAAGAAGAGCCGCAGTTCGAGGGTGAACGACTTCACAGGATCACCGCCCGGAGCCGCGTCGCGCTCCATCCGAGGAAGGCCAGGCTCGCGACGAGCCAAGCGGCGAGAACGATGAGCGAAGGCCGAGCATCGCGCCAAGCTTCGGCGGCCGACGCGACTTCGTGTCGGAACTCGGGCAGCGCTTCCCACAGCGCGCGTCCCGCCGCGTAACCGTGATCTCCGGGTCGCGCGTTGTTCATCAGGTCCTCGTTGAGCAGGCGCACGAACTCGCGGCGATGCTCTTCGGCCGCGCGCGCGAAGCGGCGGTGGTGCGCGAAATCGGTGCCGGCGAACGCCATCGACGCCGAGCGCAACGCAAGCATCGGCGCGGCGAAACCGGCCCATGCGACAGCGCGATCCTGCTCTTGGATGCGATCCCAGAGCTTCCCGAAGTGGTGGTCGAACACGACGCCGGCCATGCGCTCGCTCTCGAGCATCACGAACCCCTGGAAATTGAACGGCAGCTGATCGACGCTCGTTTTCCCGTGCTCGGCGAGCGTCCTCTTCGTGAAGTCCTCGATCTGCTTGCTGCGCGCATCGTGGCCGTCGAGGCCTTCCATGACGTCCTTCTGCATCTCCACCTCGAACACGGCGAGCTTCGGCATCGGCAGTTGGCCGTGCACCACGTCGCTCGCGAGACGCGGAGCCACGATGCAGTTCAGCGCCCACATCGCGAGCAGGATCGTCAACGCGGAACGGGCGGTGCGCGTGGACGCGGAGACGGCGACGCTGCCCGCGACGATCACGGCGATGTAGGCCGCGTACACGGCGGCGAGCCAACCTGCGCGCGTCCACGTGCCTTCCGCCGCGGGTTCCGCGGAGCGCGACAAGAGGATCGCGAGCACCGCGGCGGCCGGCGTGAGGAGCAGCGCGATCGCGGCTGCGATCCCGAGGGCCTTGCCCAAGACGATCGAGCGCGGCGCGACGCCGAGACTCAACGTCTGTCGCAATGTGCCGCTCTCGCGCTCGCCCGCGAGCGATCCGAACGCGAGCAACACGACGAGCAGCGGCACGAGCACCTGCAACGCGAGCGCCGCCGACAGTTCGCCGAACCGACGCATCGCCGTCGCGTCTTGCGCCGGCAAGAACGCCGTCTGATTCTGACGGTGCGCTTCGAGGAACACCGTGGTCCCGACGAACGGCTCGATCCCGCGATCGAACACGGCGAGAGGCGAGCTCGGCTTGAACACGTTCACGCCGTAGTGACCGGCCGAGTGCGAGTTCTTGTTGCCCTGCTCGACCCAGTTCTTGCGCTCGAGAGCCGTCGCGGCGTCGCGTTCGGCCGTTTCGCGCGCGACTTGCTGGCGCGCGAGCAAGCCGGCGACGACGAGGAGGACGAGGACGAGGACCGCCCCGAGCCTGAAACGCCCGTCGCGCCAAGCACCGACGAGCTCACCCTTCGCGATCGTGGCGATCATGACGCCAACCGTTCGAGGTACAGCTTTTCGAGGTCTTTCCCGCGGAATTCGTCGCGTCCGTGCTGCGCGACGAGACGCCCGTTCACGAGGATGCCGATGCGCGTCGCGTCCTCGCGCGCGCGGAACAGGTCGTGCGTCGCCATGAGGATCGCGACGCCCTCGTCCGCGAGTTTCTTCAGCATGCGCGAGAACTCGTGACTCGCCGCCGGGTCAAGCCCCGACGTCGGTTCGTCGAGGAGCAATACCTTCGCTCCGGTCGCGAGAGCGAGCGCGATGCCGATCTTCTGGCGCATGCCCTTCGAGTACGTCCCGACGCGACGATCCGCCGCCTCGCGCGCGAGGCCCGCGCGCTCGAGCAGCGCGTACAGTTCCTCGCCCCGACGTTTGTGGCCGCCGAGTCGACTGAAGTAGTCGAGGTTCTCGATGCCGCTGAAGCGCGGATAGAGCGACACCATCTCGGGGATGTACGCGAGCTTCCTCCGCGCTGCGACCGGATCCTGCGCCACGCTCGTGCCCGCGATGCGTGCGTCGCCCGAGTCCGGTGTGAGGAAGCCGAGGAAGAGGTTGATCGTCGTCGTCTTGCCCGCGCCGTTCGGCCCGAGCAGAGCGAAGATCTCGCCCGCTTCGACGCGCAGATCGAGCGCATCGAGAGCGACGCGGTCCTGGAACCGTTTCGTGAGTTTTTGGGCTTCGAGCATGGGGGTCGGAGGGTAACCGCAGTCAGCGCTGAGGTCGCGGGCCAAGTCGCCCCGATGTCGGTCGATTTGCGACCCCGGATCGGCGGCGGCGACGCAGCCGTGCGGTCCTCCGTGTTTTCACCCACCTTGAACCTTGCTCGGTCGGAAGCGTGGCGGGAGATCACGGATCCCGATCGACGGCGCAGGTCGCGCGTGTTCCCCCCTCGACACGCGCGCTGCGAATGGGCGCGGTAACTCCCCCTGAACAGACGCCCCGTGGATTCTCCGAGGATCGCGGGGCGTCGCTAGGGTAGGGGAATGAAAGGTCGCACGATCGTCGTGGGCGGCGGGATCATGGGTGCCGCGATCGCTCGATCCATCGCGCTGCGCACCGATCCGATCGACGCGCCCGTCGTCCTGTTCGAGAAGACGCGCCTCGCCGCGGGTTCATCGGGGCGATCGGGGGCGATCTTGCGGCAGTTCTATTCGGATGCCGAGCTCGTGCGGATCGCGCGCGACAGTTTGCGTGTCTACGCGCGCTTTCGAACGACGACCGGGCACGACATCGGTTTCCAACGGCTCGGAGTGCTCACGATCGGCGGCCCAGCGGCGCCGCGCACGATCGAACTCGTGCAGCGCAACGCCGAACTCTTGCGCGCGAACGGAGTCGATGCGCGTCTGCTCGACGCGCGAACGATGCGAACGCTCGTGCCCGGTCTCGTCGTCGACGATGCGTGCGTCGGTTGTCACGAGCCCGACGGCGCGGGCGTCGATCCCGTGCGCACCGTCGAAGCGTTCGCCGCGCTCGCTCGTGAGGCCGGCGCGATCACGCGGATCGGCGAGCGCGTGCAAGGCATCGATGTCGTCGGTGGACGCGTACGCGGTGTGCGCACAGCTGACGGATCGATCGCCGCCGAGCGCGTCGTCGTCGCAGCCGGGCCGTGGAGTGCGCCGATGCTCAGCGCCATCGGGGTCGACATCCCGCTCCACGTCGTGCGCCCAGAGCAACACATGTTGGCGTCGCCGCGGGCCGTGTCGCGTGGCGCGGTGGATCGCGACGATTCGATCGCAGAGTCGGTGATGGGGCGTTTCGGCCTCGAATCGAGCGCGTTGCCCGAGCCGGCGCACCCGGTGATCCTCGACCTCGAGCGCGGCTTCTACACACGCTGCGAAGGCCACGCCTCACGCACACGCGTCGGTCGGATGGATCATTCCGAGGACGCGACGATCCTCGACCCCGACGCCATCGACGAGAACGTGAGCGACACATTCCGCGCGTGGGCACGCGGAGCGCTCGAATCGCGACTGCCGCGCTATCGCGAAGAGGCCGACGCCGGTTCGCTCGTGGGCCTCTACACCCTGACGCCCGACGCGCAAGCCGCGATCGGCCCCTGGCCGACGATCCAGGGCCTCTTCGTGTGCACGGGTTTCAGCGGACACGGCTTCAAGCTCGCGCCCTCGATCGGCGTCGGCGTGGCGCAGATGCTCGACGACGAGCCCGTGACGGCCTTCGACGCGAAGTTCTTCGCGCCCGAGCGCTTCAAGAGCACGAGCGCGACGAACACGCATCGCGCGTTCGGACTCTAGCGCGTTGATGAAGGTGTCAGTTGACTCCATCAACGCCCGATGAAGGTGTCAGTTGACTCCATCAACGCCCGGGAGCGTGGACGGATCGATCTGACACCGAAATCAACCTCGCGGGATCAGGCGACGAGACCCGTCGAGCGCCAGAGCTTCATCTTGTTCGAGAGAGTTCGCGCGGTCACGCCGAGCCGGCGGGCGGCTTCGGTCTTGTTGCCGCGTGTCGATTGCAGGGTCGCGAGGATCGACACGCGCTCGATCTCTTCGAGCTTGCGATTCGCGAGTTGGGGCCCGAGCGATTCGGTCGGGTTGGAGGAACCCGTGGCGATCGTCGGGTTCGACGATCCGCTCGCGGGGACGAGCGCGAGGTCGGCCACGTCTATGCGCGTGTGGCGGTGTGTGACGATCGCGCGTTGGAGCGCGTTCTCGAGCTCGCGCACGTTGCCGGGCCAGGTCCAGGTCTGGAGCGACTCGGTCGCTTCGGGTGTGAACGTCGGCGTTTCGAGGCCGGCGAGCTTCGCGAACGTGCCCGCGAAGTGCTGTGCGAGCGGCAGGATGTCCTCGCGGCGTTCGCGCAAGTTGGCGACGCGCACGGGCAGGACGTTCAGTCTGTAATAGAGTTCCTCGCGAAAGCGACCGGCGCGCATTTCGGCCGACAAATCGCGGCTCGTCGTCGCGAGGATGCGTACGTCGACGCGTTGCGATCCGGAACCACCGAGCCGCTCGAATTCCTCGTCCTCGACGAGACGGAGCAAGCGCGCCTGGACGGATGCCGGGATCTCGCCGATCTCGTCGAGCAGGAGCGTGCCGCCGTCAGCGAGCTCGACGCGACCCTCGCGACCGCGCGCGCTCCCGCTCGAGCGATCGTGACCGAACAGCTCGAGGAGGAGGTGTTGTTCCGGCATCGCCGCGCAGTTCACGCGGATGAACGGGCCGCTTTTACGCGGGCTCGATTCGTGGATGTAGTGCGCGAGGCGCTCCTTGCCGGTGCCGCTCTCGCCCGTGATCAGGACGGTGCCCTTGCTGCGCGCGTAGCGAGCCGCAGTGCGCAGCGTTTCGAGCATCGCCGCGCTCTTCGCGACCATGCCAGACGTCGAAGAGTTGACCTCACCACGCAGGTACTCGTTCTCGCGGATCAAGCGCGCGGTGCGCTCGACGCGCTCGATCACGACTTCGAGCGCCTCGCTCGTGCACGGCTTGAGGAGAACGTCCGAAGCGCCGGCCTTCATGGCCTGCACCGCGGTTTCCACCGTGCCTTGCGCCGTGATCATCACGGAGGGAATGCCCGGCACTTGCTCGCGGATGCGCTTGATGAGCTCGATGCCGTCCATGCCCGGCATGCGCAGGTCGGCGAGGACGAGGTCGGGCGATCCCGACGCCGCGCGCTCGAGCGCTTCCGCACCGTTCTTCGCTTCGAGGGGCTTGTAACCGAGCGCCGTGATGGCCTCGACGAGGAACTCGCGACTGAGTTGGTCGTCGTCGACGACGAGGATGCGTTGGATGGACATCGGCTGGCTTCTGTTACCGGGGTTCGAAGGGGATGCGCAGGAGAGTTGAGGCCCCGCCGAGGGGCCCCTGTGATTCGGAGACCTCGAAGCGCCCCCCATGGAGTTCGACGATCGCGCGGACGAGCACGAGGCCGAGCCCCGTTCCGTCGCACTTCGTCGTGAAGAACGGCTCGTCGAGGCGCCGACGCAGATGCGTCGGCACCCCGGAGCCGGAGTCGTGGACGGCGATCTCGATCTCGCCGCCGGCAAGCTTGGTGCACACGTCGACGCGGCCTCCGTCCGGAATCGCTTGGAGAGCGTTCGCGACGAGATTCCGCACCGCCGTGCGCAGCTTGATCCGATCGCCCGTGAATCGCGGGCAATCCACGTTCTTGGTAATGGTCCATCGATCCGCGTTGCCGCGGCCGTCGAGGACGCGTCGCGCCGAAGCGATGGCTCCGGCGAGGAGTTCTTCGGGCTCGACGGCGTCGCGCGCCAAAGGCTTGCGCGAGGCGATCGACAGGAGGCTGGTCGCGATCTCTTCGACTTCGTCCACGGCCTCGACGACGCGAGCGGCCCAGCGGCGCTCGTGTCCGTCGCGAGTCGCGTGACGCACGAGGAGTTCCGCGAAGCCGCGCGCCGCATGCAAGGGATTCCGGATCTCGTGAGCGATCCCACCGGCCATCGCGCCGAGGTTCGAGAGGCGTGCTTCGCCTTCGAGCCGGCTCTCGAGATCGCGGATCCGTCCGGTCAGGGCATCGCGTTCGCCGTTCGGCAGCGACGAAGCGCCGCGCAGGATCGCGAGCTCGCGCTCGGACTCCGCGCATCGTTCGGCGAGTGCCGTCATGCTCGCGAGCACGGCGTCCGAGATGCCGCTGAGCGCGCGCACGACGGCTTCCGGCTCGATCGCGGCCGGCGTCGGGACGACGTGAAGTGCACCGCCGGTCACAGCGTGCCTCCTGCTCGCGAGTGTTCCTCGAAGAACTCGACGGCCAGAGCGAAACCGCTCGGATCGTGCTCGAAACGAGCACCGAGGCGCATGAAGTCGCGGCGCGCGAGCGGTTCGCAGAGCGACGCCGAGAGGGAGTCCTCGTGGAGCCCGGCACCCTCGAAGGATGTCGTCGCGATGAAACCGGTCTCGCGCGGTTCGATCTGAAGTCCCGCATGCCTGGCGCCGCGCGTGAAACCGTGTTCGAGCACGCGCGCAAGGCAACGAGACACGAGCGATCCGTCGATCCGGACGCGCGCGGACGGCCGTTCGACCGCGACCAACGTCAGAGCGCGGTGATCAGATCGCAGAGCGTCGACGGCCGAGAGCCCGATCTCCTCCAACGTGCAATCGAGAGCACGTACGGGAGCGGGAAGCGACCACTCGACGAGGGCGCGCACGTCGCGAGCTAGGTACTCGAACTGCTCGGCCATCCCGTGGACCGGCACTTGGAACGCGTCTTCGAACGGGACTGCGGCGCGCAATGCGTCGAGCCCCGCGCGCAGCGAAGCGACACGTTGTTCGAGGGATCGCGCCGCGCGCTCGCCGCAGGGCAGGGCCGTCGTGGTCGCGGGATCGAGGAGGTTCGTCGGCACGGAAGGAAGTCGTTGCGCACGGCGCCTCCCGTTCCTGGAAGGACCGGGTGGTGTTTCGGCACTTCCTGCCGGGTGCTTGACGAAACTTCCTAGTGGACCCGGACGACCTTTCGCGTGCCCCCGGCTTCGCTTCCCTGCGAGGCCTGGAAATGGCGCTATTTTGGCTCCGACGCTTCGAAGTCGCTTTCGGACCCGCCGCTTGCCCGCTGTCGGCCGCCCGCGGATCAGCTCGCGATTCCGGCCGAACTCAACGCGCGACGCGGGGCGATTCGAGGAGCCGCGGCCGACGCCCGAAGTGCTTTCCGACGGCGGCGCGCGCGGCCGACGCGTCGGCTTTGGCCTGAACGAGAGCCTCGTTGGCCTTCGTCATCTGCGCGGGATCGACGTCGGGGCAGAGATTGTCCGAGAACTTTTCGGAGAGCTTCTTCACCTGCTCTCAGCGTTTCGTGGGCTCTTTCGCGGCCCAGGCGCGCCACGCCAGGTCCAAACTCTCGATCGACGCGCCTCCGATCTCGGCCAGCGCGGAGAGCTCGCGGTCGCGGCGATAAGCCACCGAATCGAGCTCGTCCTTCCGCGGCAACGGATCCGTGATCGCGAGGAGGTACGTGCGCATTCCGCGCGGCCCGAGCACCTCGAGCATCCACTTGGCCTTCGACCAGGCCACGAGGTGGTCGGGGCCGGAGAGGCCTTCGAACTTCGTCTCGCTCGCGAGGTCCTTCCAGCTGGGCGCGAAGTCGTTCGATACGAGACCGGCGACCCGACCCTCCCACTTCCAAGCGTCGGCACCGTCGCGCAACGTGCCCCGCGCGTACAGCGTGTAGCGCTCGTCGACGCGACGCGACGCGACGTGGGACCAGCCGTACTCGAACCAGATCGGTACCGGCGAACTCATCCCGCGGAAGCCGACGAGCAAGTTCATCGCGACGTTCGCCGCGACTTGCGCATGGAGCGCGGAATCGGATTCGTGGCCCCATGAATCGACGGCCTCGGCGCTGATCCCGAAGAAGAGTGAGCCCCCCACGAGTCGCTCCCGCATCGGGTCCGTCGAATCGCGCCGGGCCACGTAGCGAACGAGTCGCGCAAGGGTCGAGCGTCGCTCGGCGAGCAACACGGTGAACTTCAGCGGCATGCCGAGGTGCGGTCCGGGCGCGATCGCGGGTCCGTTCGTCCCCGACTCGTCGAAGTCGGCGTCGGACACGCTGAAAGCGGTCGAGAACTCGGTGTGCATCTTCTCGATGCGGCGCGCATACAGGTGGAGACGCAGCCAGGGATCGAGCTTCGCGGTGGGGAACTTCGCGGTGGGAAAGATGCGTTCGAGCGCGGCCAGCTCCTCGGCGAGACGCTTCTTCTCGATGCGATCCGATGCGATCTTGTACGACGGCAGCGTCGACCCGATCCGAAAGTGCTCGGTCTCGACCCACAGGATCGGCACGGCGATTTCGCGCGCGATCTCGTCCGTCGTGAACCCTTCGCACCACGGGAACGGCCCGAGCGACACGTATCCCGCCGCGTCGAGGCCCGCGCGTTGCCCGCGCGTGTACGGATCGGTGGCCTCGAAGGGCTGCGATTTGGAGTCCTCCTGAGCTCGCGCGGGAGAGAGCAGCAGCGCGAGCCCGAGGAGGACGCGAAGGACGTGCCGGGGGAGGCCGCCCCTCGCAATACGCATCATCGTAACTGAACTACCGCGCAGCACCGGCCGCGGGGACTTTGACCTCGACCTGGAAGAGCCTCGTGACGGCCGCACGCGCCTCAGCGACATCCTTCTTGGCCGTTTCGAGGTCGACGTCGACGCTCTTCACCTTGGCGACGTCCACGTTCGGCGTCTCCATGAGCTGACCTTTGCGGGTTTCGAGCTGCGTGAACTTGCGCTCGCACTCATCGACGCGGTCGAGGCCAGCGAGCACGAGCCTGGTCACCTTGTATGCGTCGATGCCGTACGTCGCGGCCAGTGTGGCTTCCATCGCGGACCACAGCTCGGTTCGCGACGTATCCGACTCGAGCGGCTTCTTCGCCGATCCGTCGCGCAATGCGACGAAGAGGTGTTCGGCCTCGTTCGTCGGGAAGAGCGCATTGAACGGGTGATTCGGATCCACGACGTCGACCGGCAACTTGACGCAGCGGAAGAAGCGCGCGAGGACGAGCGTGCGCTCGTTGGACCCGTTGCTCGACAACAACGCGTCATCCGTCTTGTTGCAGACCGTGCACTCGCGCAGGACGAGCAGCGGACGCGGATCGTTCCCGGCGAGGACTTCGATGGCCTTCTCGCGCGGCAGTGCTTCTCGGCGTGCTTCGACGCCCGTGCCATGCTCGGATCCCGTGGCCTTTTCGATCGCGTGCACCGGATAGTTCCAGCGTAGGTCGAGCAGCTCGCGCGAGGCCACGCTGCGCGGTGCCGCGGTCGGAACGGTGCCGCGGGACTTGGCCGGTTTCATCGAACCGGTTTCGCTCGGCGTTCCTCCGATACCTCCGCCACCACCACCACCACCACGCCCGCCGACCGCGGGACCGACAGCACCGGGACCAGACGGCGAACTCGCCGCCCCGCGTCGCGGGCCTCAACAGCCAGGCAGTGCACTCGCCGGCATCCACGCCGCGCCCACGGTGAGGGCGGCGAGGCCAGCGACCAACGCGAACTTCATTTGCATGGGAATCTCCTCGTGTGCGGGATCACCAGGATCCCTCAAGGCTTGCCAAGTGCTCCCTCGTTATACAGCGATGTCGGACAAGTTGCGTGGCACGCGGAATTCGTTGTCTTGCCAGTCCCGCGGGCCGGGGGCCAGAATCGCGCGCATGGGGCCAGCGCCCGATCCGCGGGCAGAGATCGACCCGAAGGAGCGCGACCGGGCCCACGCGCACGTTGCCGCTGCCGCTAAACGAGTAGGATCGACCCGAAGGAGCGCGACCGGGCCCTCTTGGAGCGCTGGCAGCGGGCCGGGGACGTCGGCCGACCGTTTCGACCTGCGTGCCGGATCCGTTGCCGCCCGTCGAAGTTCGTTGATGCGCCGCGCGTGGATGGGTCAGGTCACTCCACGCGACTGGAGTAGCTTCCCGAGTTGCGTCCGCGCGCGTGTGTGCATCATCCGCGCGGCGTCGGGGCTCGCGGAGCCGATCGACTCGGCGACTTCTTCCCACGACGAACCGGCGTAGTCGCGCATGAGGATCAGCTCGCGATAGTTCTCGGGCAGTTCGTGCAGGCACTCTTCGACCAGGCCCTGCTCCTCCGCGTTGCGGACCTCGAGCGACGGCGTGTTCACGCGCGCCGGCGGGTCGATCGAGCTCTCGTGCTCATTGCCGTGTCCGTCGAGCGCGATCTCGCGCGCGGACGAGCGACGTTCGGCGCCGAAGTACTTCGCGCGCGCCGAAATACGGTTTTGAACGATCGTGGCCAGCCAGCGGATGAGGCTGGATTCCCCGCGCGTTTCGAAACGATCGAGCGATTGGAGCGCTTCGATGAGCGCCTCTTGCGCGATGTCGCCCGACTCGACGTTGCGACGCAGGCGCGGACCGATCCGTGCTCGGACGATGCCGAGCACGCGGTCGGAGTAACGCTTGAACAGCTCGTTCCGCGCGTCCGATTGCCCGCTCTGCGCCTCACGCACGAGATCGATCGTGAGCATGTCCTTCCAAGCGCCGCCGTCGTCCATGTGCGTCAGTCCTTCTCTTTCCTGCTGACTTGCAGGATCTGTTGGAACCACTTGAGTCGGCCGTCTTTCGATGCGCCGTGCTTGGCAGCGCGTTCGAATACCAGATTCTCGTGCATCTCGCGGGCTTGTTCCGGGGTCAGGGGATCGGCCGCACCGCGCATCCGCGTGTTGGCGATGCGCTCGAACGTGGTCATCGCGCGTTCGTACGACACCGACTTGTTCGACGAGGTCCGTTCGGTATCGAGCTGCGCGAGCCAGTTTTCGATCGCGTCAGAACGCTCCTCCATCGCGAAGGTCAGGATGCCTTCCTCGGGATCCTTACCGTCGAAGCCGTAGATCTCGATCGAAGTCGGCTTGTCGCCTTCGACGAAGGCCGCCCAATCCGTCGGGAGCTCCTTCGACGGGAGGATGCGCGGCTTGCAGGCGTAGACGCTGATTTCTCCGTCCGCATTGCGAGAAAGGCCGAGGCCGTAGACCCACACCGGGACCGTCGAGTTCACTTCGACGCCCAAGAACTCGAGGTTGCTCTGGGCGGGGATCTCGAGCTTCGATTGGCTCGACGAGATCGCGACGGTCTCCTTCGACCTCGGGGTGAAGTGGAACGGCGAGAACACGAGTCCGTCCTCGCGGCCCGCGGCTTCCGCGCGCATCCACGCGCCGGTGCCGAGCGCCATCGCTCCGAGCACGAGCGCCGCGAACGCCGGCTTCTTCACGAGCCAAGTCGTGCGCTGCCAACTCGCGTGCGCACCGCTCGTGCGTGCGAATTCGTTCGGGAGCCCAGCGATGAAGCGCTCGAGGTCGCGCGCCAACTGTCCCGCCGTCGCGTAGCGCTTCGTCGGTTGCGACGCGAGCGCGCGGATGCAGATCGCGCGCAATGCACGCGGCACCGAGTTCGGCAACGTTTCGACGCGCTCCTCCGGCCCGAGGCTGACGCGTGCGAGGAACCGCAGGATATCCTCGGTCTTTTCACGCGTTTGCGCGCGCTCCAGGCTGAGCATCTCGAACAGGACGAGGCCGAGTTGGTAGACGTCCGTCCGCACGTCGGACCCGGTGCAGAGGTCGCGCGCCTGTTCCGGCGCGAAGTACTCCGGCGTTCCGCGCAGGACACCTGAATCCTCGGTGCCCGGCCTGATGCGTGCCGACAGACCGAAGTCGAGGACGACCGGATCCGCGCCGCGGCGCAGGATCACGTTGTTCGGTTTCAGGTCGCGGTGAACCTGGCCGAGCTGGTGCGCGACCTCGATGCCGGCCGCGACGGGTGCGAGGATCTGTGCGACGGTCCGAGGCCAGCTCTTCGGGTCGATGCGATCGACGGTCGGCCGCGGCGACGCGCTGACCACTGTCTGCACATGTTTCTCGACGATTTCGCGCAATCGCGGCGCGCGAGCCGTCGGATCCGCGGCATCTTCCGCCTCCTCGCGCTTCAACTCGTCGAGCACGCGTGCGAGGTCGATCCCCGCCACGTTGTCCATGACGATGTACGTGTGCGCCTTGTCGCGGCGGATGTCGTGCACGCGGACGACGTTCGGGTGGTCGAGCCGCGCGAGCGCCGCCGCTTCACCGTGTGCGATCGACTCCCATTCCAGAGGCGTGCCCGCTTGCGCCTGCGCGTTGAAGACCTTGATCGCGACTTCGCGCTCGAGCTCTTGATCCCACGCGGCGAACACGACGCTCATGCCGCCGCGACCGAGGATCGAGCGGATCCTGTAGCGCCCGCCGAGCAACGATCCCGGCGCGTGCTGCGGCGGAAGCGCTTTCTCCGCGAGTTGGTTCGCGCGCACGATCTCGGCGAAAGCCTTGCGGTCGACCTCGTTGGGCAAGCGCGCCGCGTACACTTCGAGCAACACCGCTTCGCCGCGCGACGCGCGCCACACGAACTCCTCCGCGAGCGCTTGACGCCGGAACCTCTCGCGCATCTCGCCGCGCGCGATCTGCGCCGCCCAGACATCGAGGTCGGCCGTGCCGTTCTGCGCCAGCTCGACGAGATATCCGTCGAGCAACTCGTCGACGACGCGATCGGTGCGCTGTTCGTTCGGGCCGGGGTTCATGACGTTGCGACTTCCCGGAAGATCCGCGCGCCGGCAGCCCGAACGCTCGTTCGACCTGCGGGAAGCAGGGTCAGTCATGGTACGGCGGCGCCGGCGGCCGCGAGCGACGGCGGTCTGAGCCGGTGGCCGGTGGCCGGTGAGGGTGAGTGAGCGCGCCAGACTGGCCCTCGACGCGTGGCCCGCAGGCCGGCCTCCAGTCGATGAACGAGCTTGGCTCGTTCATGAAGCGGGGCCGCGGCCTCGAACCACGTTCGATTCTGCGCCTCGCGGCTCTCGCTATCGTACGACCCGCCATGTCCCGCTCCCGGCTCGCACTCCCGCTGTTCTTCCTCGCCCTGGCCGGTTGTTCGGGGTCGCCCGCGACTTCGGAGTCGCCGACGAAGCCGGCTGCGGCGCCGCAGCCGGCCGACAAGGTCGCTCTCCTCGTCGGCATCGATCGTTATCCCGCGGACGCGGGACTCGGGCCGCTGACCGGTTGCGTGCGCGACACGGAGCGCGTGCGTGCGCTCCTCGTGGGTCGCTTCGGTTTCCGTGAGGAGGACGTCGTCGTGCTCCACGACGAGGCCGCGACGCACGAGGCCATCGTCCGCGCGTTCGACGCGAGCCTGATCCAGCGCGCGCGCTCCGGCACCGAGGCCGTTTTCTACTTCGCTGGTCACGGCTCGCGCGTGCCCGACGCGGACACGGGCCCCGAGCGCGAACCCGACGGATTCGACACGTCCTTCCTCGCGTACGACAGCCGCTCGAATGGCCGCGCGGGCGAGCACGACTTCATCGACGACGAGCTTTCCTCGCTCGTCGCCGCGTGCACATCGCGCGGCGCGTTCGTCACCGTCATCGCCGATTCGTGCCACGCCGGCGGCGCGTTGCGCGGTCCGTCGAACTTCCGCGCGCGCACGGCTCAGCAAGGGATTCACGCATTCGATCGCGCTTACGGACAAGGGTTCTGGCCGGGTGCTGTGCCCTATTACGGCGACTCGAACCGCATCGTGATGGGCTCGTCGATCCAGATCGGCGCCGCGAGCGAGAGCCAATTCGCGGGAGAGATCGACGTCGAGAACGTGTTCGGCACTTTCGAGCCGACCGGCGCGATGACTTGGACGATGGTGAACAGCCTCGAGCGCGCGCAGCCGGGCACGACGTGGGGCGACATCGCGCAGCAGACCGCGCTCGGCGTCGCGACCCTCTTGCCGTACCAGGACGTCGTGTGGGTCGGCGATGCGAACCGCGCGGTCTTCGGATCGTCGTTCGACACGACGTCGGGTTGGCGCGCCGTTGCGCTCGATGCGGCGACGGTCCAGATCGAGGCCGGCTCGCTCCACGGGATTCGCGAGGGATCCACGTTCGACATCCGCACCTCGGACGCGCGCAACACGTACGGCCGAGCGATCGCGGACCGCGTGACGTCGGTCCAGTCGCGAGCTCGATTCGAGCGCACTCCAGAGGCCGACCTGACGCGGGTGACGTTGCGCGCGATCGAAGTCGGTCGGCCGTCGGGTGAACCGCCGCTGCGGCTGTGGAGCGAGGTCGCCGGTCTCGGACCCTGGTTCGCGGGTTCACCCTGGGTCACGCAGGCGTCGAGCTTCGAGTCGGCCGATCTCGTCGTGCGTTCGGGCGCGGGCGGCTATCAGCTCTGGACGCCCGACGGGCTGTGCTTGCCGGGCTACCTGCCGATCTTGCCGCCGACGTGGTCCGACCAGGGGCGATGGGCGGGCGTCTGCGATCCGTACTGGCGTCGGGAGTCCATGTGGCGCGCGACGTCGCGCCTCGCGCTCGAATCGGGCGACATCCAACTCGAGGTCCGCCTCGACACGCCGAACGCGAACGAACTCCGTGCGGCCGTTCCCGCCGGTTGGAATCGTTGGCTGCCGGCCGACGTTCGCGATCGCCGCGTGGTCGGCGGATCCGGCGGCGACCTGCCCATGGGCGTGTTCCGCGTCCGCAATCCCGGGCGACGGGCGGTGCGGTTGTCGGCGCTCAATTTGCCCGAGGATTCCCGCTCGCGCCGCGTCATCGAACCGGCCGCCGGACGCGAGGCGCGCGTCCTCGAACCGGGCGAAACCTACGCGATTCGCGTCGGCTTCCCGGCGCCGGATCCGTGGACGCTCGACCGGCCGATGCTCGACCGCTACCTCTTCTTGGCGACGACGGTTCCGTTCGACGTCTGGACCCTCGCGTCGGACTTCGAGCTGCGCGGCGACGAGGCGCCGCTGCCGGGGGTGCTGCGTCAGGCGCAAGCGCGCTACGCGATGCGCGGGTCGGGCCCCGTGGATCTCGACCGGTCGGGTCTCGGAGTCGCGGCGATCGACGTGCACGTGCTCCGGCCCCGCGCGGTCGGCGGCGTCGCCCTTCCGACGCCGAAGTAGAGGTTCACGTCGTGCCCGCGTGTTCCGTGCGCAGCCTCCGCGCGGACGGTCGGCAAAGGTGCCGTATCCGCCGCGGTGCCTCGGCAGCTCGGCTCGCGCGTGACGAAGGATTCATGGCCGCGCGGCCGGGATTCTGGGCAACGAACCTCGGATTCGGTCGCGCTTCCTGCGCGCGGAGGCTTCCACGCGAGCCGCGCCGTCGTGCACAATCGTCGGACTGATCATGCGCTGCATCCTCGCGCTCGTGCTCCTCTGCGTTCCGCTGCCGGCGCAGAACGCCGATGACAAGCCGTGCCGCGCCGATTACACGATCCGGGCGCGCTACGAAGAGGAAGGTCGGCGACTGCACGGCGAACTCGTCGTGCGCTGGACGAACGAGAGCCGCGACTCGGTGCCGGACCTGTGGTTCCACTCGTATTGGAATGCGTTCGCGAATTCGGAGACGACGCACATGGTCGGATCCGGAGGAACCCTGCGCGGTGGTCCCGTCGGTGACGACGAATGGGGTTGGCAACGCATCCTCTCCGTGTCGATCGACGACGCCGATGCGACGGAGAGTCTCGAATGGATCTCGCCCGACGATCAGCGCGAGGAAGACCGCACCGTCTTCCGCGTGCGCAATCCGAAGACCGCGAAGCCCGGCGCCGTCGTCACGGCTCGCGTGCGCTGGGAAGCGCAGATCCCGCGCGTCCGTCGCCGCACGGGATACAAGGACGACTTCTTGTTCATCGCGCAGTGGTTCCCGAAGCTCGGCGTCTACGAGACCGGAAATGGCTGGAACTGCCATCAATTCCACGCGTCGACCGAGTTCTTCTCGAACTTCGGAACGTACGATGTCGAGCTCGATCTGCCCTCCGTCTACCAGGAGAAGACGGGCGCATCGGGCGTGCAGGACGGGCCGACCACCGGTGAGAGCGGTCGCTTCACCGTGCGCTACGCGGCGCCATCGGCGAAGGATCGCGAGCGTGCCGAACGCAATGGTCGATCACCGCTCGTGCACGACTTCACGTGGACCGCCGATCGGCACTACGTGAAGTATCAAGACACGTTTCACTACGCCGCGTGGGCGGCACGGTTCCCCGACGAGGTCGCGCGCGTCGCGTTGGCGCTCGATCGCACGAAGGACGAGATGCGGTTGCGCGACGTGGCGGTGACGGTGCTCTTGCAACCCGAGCACGTTTCGCAAGGACGACGCCACTTCGAGGCGACGTGCACGGCGCTATTTTTCTACGGCCTGTGGTGGGGCGAATACCCCTACGAGCACATCACCTGCGTCGATCCCGCGTGGGGGGGCGGTGGCGCCGGCGGGATGGAGTATCCCACGCTTTTCACGGCCGGAACGCGCATGTTCACGCGCTCGGCGATGCAGACTCCGGAGAGCGTGACGGTCCACGAGGCCGGCCATCAGTTCTGGTACGGGCTCGTCGCGAACAACGAGTTCGAAGCCGGTTGGCTCGACGAGGGGTTCAACACGTACTCGCAGAACGAGGCGCTGTGGCTGCGCTACGGGCACTCGATCTCGACCACGGACTTCGCGAGCCTGCCCTACGACGGCGTGCGCGTAGGTCGCCTGCCGGGCGGCACTCCGCTCTCCGACGCCTTAGCGGGGAATCGTTTCACGTTGCCTTGGATCGGCGCGATCGAACCGTTGCGCGGTTCGGGCTTCGTCGACTGGTGGCGTGAGCAACCGCTCCTCACCTACGGTCGACAGCGGACGGATCCGCGCGAGGGCGGGCGCGTCGGCTATCTGCAGGATCCGGACACGGATCCGATCGACATGCCGGGTTGGCTCTACTGCGATCGCGCGAGCTATCGCACGAACAGTTATCGACGCACTGCGACGGCACTGAAGTCGTTGCAGGGTTTGGTCGGGGACGCACGTTTCCTGCGAGGAATGCGCCTGTATTCGGAGCGGTGGCGGTTCCGGCACCCTTATCCACAAGACTTCTTCGACGCCTTTCAGGAAGGTGCGAAGGCGGACATCGGCTGGTACTTCGAGCAGGTCTTCCGGAGCACCGCGACGGTCGATTGGCGTGTCGAAGTCGAGCAGGCGCGCGTGAAATCGCCGCGAGGTTGGTTCCCGGATGCGCGCGGGAATTGGGTCAAGAGCGCAGCGGACGACAAGGCCGCCGACACGGAAGCGGCGGGCTCGACGCCCGAAGAGTCGACGACAGCCGGTCTCGGCGCGGGATCGAAGCCGTGGCAAGCGAAGGTGACGATCCGACGCCGCGGAGAACTCCTGCTCCCGCTCACGATCGAGCTCAACTGGGGCGACGGATCGAGCGAACGCCTCGTGTGGACGCGCGAGGACCAAGCGCACAGCACGTGGTGGAGGCCTCTCGAAGATCGCGAGCCCGCCGAGCGCAAGCTGGTCTCCGTCCGCATCGATCCGGAGCATCGCTACCACTTCGATCTCGACCTCTCGAACAACGAGTGGCACGACGCGGTCGATCGAGCGGCACCCCTGCGCTGGTCCGAGCGCGTTTTCGCGCAGTATCTGCACGGTCTCCACGCGTGGGGAGGTCTCGGTGGTTGATCCGGGCAACCCGGATGGTCGCGTCGCGAGCCTCGACGCGCTGCGTGCGGCGCTCGGGCGTCCGGCGATCTGGCTGTCGATCCTCTTCTTCGAGGTGCTGCTCTCCATCGGGCCCGCGATGGCGTACCTCGCTTGGATGAGCAGCGCGACGGACCACCGTTACGCGCCGGATTCGCTGATCTCGAACCTGGGCGCGAACTTCCGTTTCGACCACCGAGCTGGGCTCGACGCGCTCGGCGACGCGACCGGGCAGATGGGTGCCGGCCTCGCGCTCATCGCGATGCTCGCCGGCTGCTTCTTCGCCGGCGGTTGGCTCCAAGTCAGCCTCGAACGTACCCACGGCGAGAGCATGCGGCGCTTCTTCCACGGCGGTGCGCGTTGGTTCTGGCGCTTCGTGCGACTCCTGTTCCTGACGCTGATCGCGCTGGCACTGTGTGGCTGGCTCGTCTACGGGAAACCGTGGAACGTACTGGTGCTCCAACTCGGGATGAACGTTCCGTCGGCCGATTTCGAGAAGCTCGAGACGCTCGGTTCGGAGCAGACCGTCGTGACGTTGCGCATCGCACAGGCGGCTTTGCACGCGATCCTCGTCGGTCTCGTGATGGTGTGGGGCGACTACACGCGCACACGACTCGCGCTGCACGACACGAGTTCGGCGATGTGGGCCGGGATCCAGACGTTGTGGGTGCTCGCGCGGCATCCGGTGAAGACGCTGAGGCCGCACATCGTGCTCCTCGTGCTCGAACTCTCGGTCGTCACCGGGTTGGGTTTCGTCGCTCGCTCGATCGAAGGCGACATCGTGCGCGGTGCCAAGCCGTGGACGATTCTCCTGCTCACGACGATCGTGATCGCGGCGCTCGCGTGGCGCGTGATCGTGCGCGGCGCGCGCTACCACGCTGCGATCCAAGTGAGCCGCGGGATCGTGCGTCCGATCGCGCGACCCGATCCGTGGAAGAAGACGTTGGGTGGTCCCGGCGGGCCGCGTTATCCGATCGGCGGGGACGAGTACGCGGTTTCGATGTGAGTGCGGCGATCCTGCACGCGGTCGGCTGCCACGTTCGCGCGACGCTCGCCTCGGAAAGCGATCCGCTCACGCGCAACGAGGGCGAAGGCACACGCGCCGTGGGCTAGATCCGAATCGACACCGGGATCTGACTTGCAGGTCGCTACGATCGCGTCAGCTGCGCGCGAACTCGCGACCGTCGTCGACTCGCTCGTCGCGATCGAAAAGGTGGAGAGGTTCGTCCGCGCGGCGCTGGCGAGAAGGGCTGCGTCGTGCTCGGATTCCTCACACTCGGGTTCCTGATCGGGCTGCGACACGCGCTCGAGCCGGACCACGTCGCGGCGGTGGTCAGCCTCTCGACGCGCGGCGCGACGGTGCGGGACTACGCGAAGAGCGGCGCGCTGTGGGGCATGGGCCACGCGCTGACACTGCTCCTCCTCGCTGGCGGCTGCATCGCGTTCGGGCTCGTCATCTCGGACGGGCTGGGACGATTTCTGGAAGGAGCGGTCGGCGTGATGCTCGTCGCGCTCGGCATCTCCGTCTTCGTGCGCATGAAGAGCGGCGGGATCCACGTCCACGGTCACCGCCACGAAGACGGAACGGGTCACTTCCATGCGCACGGTCACGCGACCCAGGTCGAGCATGCGCTCGACACTCACGCGCACGAGCATCGCCGTTTCAACCTGCGCACGCTCTCCATCGGCGCGGTGCACGGACTCGCCGGCTCCTCGGCACTCGTTCTCCTCGTGGGCAGCGCGGCCGAGACCCCGGCGCTCGGCATCGCGTACGTCCTTCTCTTCGGCCTCGGCGCAACCGTCGGGATGATGCTGCTCGCCGCGACCCTCGCCCTGCCTTTCAGTTTCTCGGCCCGACATCGCACAGGGCTGTACCGCGTGCTGTGCGCGAGCGCGGGCGTGATCAGCGTGGCGCTCGGAGTTCACCTCGTGTGGACCTCCGCCACCCCGAGTCCAATTTGAGATGAGGCGCGTGCGCGGCCGCTCGCCGCGATGTCCGTCGTGAACGAGGGGCCGGACCCACTCGCGCCTTTTCGAGGCGGACGCGCGTCGCGTGTCTGGTCGTCCTTCCGCGGGGCGGATACCCTCCGCGTCGTTCCTCCCAACGCACCGACGCCCGATACGAGCCACGCCCATGTCCTCACAGACTCCCGACTCCCTCAACGATCGCGGCCGCAGCATGGAGGACGAGTTCTTCCGTCGTGAGGACGCGAAGCTCCTCGAGAAACTGCGCGCCCTGAAGAACACCCAGACGACGCGCGAATTGCTCGCGAAGGCGACTGGCATCACGAACGCGGGCGTTCTCGATCAGCTCATGGAGCTGAACATCGGGGGTGAAACGGCCGCGGCTCTGTCCGTGCTGCCCTTCGTCGAGGTCGCGTGGGCCGACGGATCCATCGACGCGAAGGAACGTGCGGCCCTGATCGAGCACGCGCAAACCAAGGGCTTCGCTTCGGGTTCGACGGAGTTCGTGCTTCTCGAAGCATGGCTCGAGAAGCGCCCGGAGCCGCGCTTCTACACGGCCTGGACGCAGGTCGTCCGCGGTCTGTGCGAGAAGCTCGCGCCGCCGCAGATCGCGCTGCTGAAGACCCGGATGCTCGAGCGCGCGCACGCCGTCGCGAATGCGAGCGGCGGGGTCTTCGGGATCGGCAAGGTCTCCGCGTCCGAAGCCGCGATGATCGCGAAGCTCGAGAAGGCGTTCGAGAACGCGCGCTGAACTCCTCGCGACTCCTCGCGCCGCGCGACCACCGGGTTCTGGGCGTGAACGTGTCGAGCCCGTGAAGAGATCGGCCCCACGTGCTCTCGGCAGCCAAAAGAGCAGCGCTCCGCTGCTGACAGCGGCACGCCCAGAACTCGCGGGCTCGGACCGCGCGATCAGCCCACGCTCGACGCGCGCATCTCGACCATGCGCCAGCCTCGTTCCCGCGCGTGTGCCGCGAGCCGCGCGTCGGCGTTCACGACGACTGGATGTAGAACGCGCTCGAGCAGCGGCAAGTCGTTGTGCGAGTCGCTGTAGAACCAGCTCTCGGCAACGTCGCTCCACCCGAGTCCGCGTGACGCGAGCCATGTCGTGAGCCGCGTGATCTTGCCGGCGCGGAAGCACGGCACGCCTTCGACGCGGCCGGTGTAGCGATCGGAGAGGCGCTCGGGCTCCGTCGCGATCAGGTTCGGAATCCCGAGCTCCTCGGCGATCGGCGCAGTGAGCCACGCGTTCGTCGCGGTGATCAGCGCGACCTCGTGCCCGAGTGCGACGTGATCCGCGACGAGTTCGCGAGCGGCGGTCGTGATCCGCGGCCGGATGCTCTGGCAGAGCCATTCCTCGCGCCATCCGAGGAGGTCGGCGCGCGTTTCTCGAGCGAGCGGCGCGAGTTGGAACAGGAGGAACGCGTCGATGTCGAGCGTGCCGGCGTGGTACTCGCGGTGGAACTCCCGCACGCGCTCGACGTCGAGCACGCCGTGACGTCCGAGCAATTCGCTCCACAGGAGATCGCTGTCGCCGTCGAGCAGCGTGCGGTCGAGATCGAAGAGTGCGAGGGCGATGCGCGGCACGAGGATCGAGGCTCACCGATGTTGCGCCAATGGGCAAGGGGCATCCCGTCCGGTTCGGGGTCTGAAAAAACGCCGGCCGCCGGCGGAGGCTTCGGGATCGGTCGCCCGAAAGAGGGAGGACGCGACTATCCTCACGACTCATGTCGACGACCGTCTCCGTCTTGATCCTCGCCGCTTGGCCGCTCCCGCAACCGCTTCACGTCCCGAGCGGGGTCGAAGTTTCGACTTCACACACGGAAGCTCCCGTCGCCGGTCAAGAACACGTGCGCCGCTGCGGCCTCGGGGCTGCGTTCCACGCAGGTCGACGTGCCGCGCTCGTCGCGGAGCTCGCGAAGGAGTCACCGACAGGACTCGTGATCGTGCGCGGCCTGCCCTCGCAACGCGATTACGTGCGCTTCCATCAGGACAAGACGTTCTGGTACCTGACCGGTGTCGAGAGCCCGAACGCCGCCCTCGTCATCGACCTCGCCAGTCGCGAGGAGATCCTGTTCCTGCCGACGCCGAACGCGATGAAGGAGCGTTGGGAAGGCGAGCAGTGGGACTGCGAGGATCCGTGGGTCAGTGCCACGACGGGATTCCGCGACGTCCGGCCGGGATCGGAACTCGTCGGATTGCTCAAGGATCGCGCGAGCGCCGCGAAAGTCGCGTGGATCAGCAAGGAGCCGTGGATAACGATCTCCGGCTGCCACGATCAAGCGGGCCCCTACGATCGCGCGATCGCACGCGATCCTCTCGACGGTCGCGCGAGCCGCGAGGACTCGCTCGAGGACCGACTCCACGAGAAGTTCGGCTTCGAAGTGCGTGATTGCGCCCCGATCCTCGCGGAGCTGCGCCGCGTGAAAACGCCCGAGGAATTGGCCGCTTTACGTCGTGCGTCCGAAGTCGGCGCCATGTCGATGGCCGAGGCGATTCGCTCGTCGCGCGCCGGCCTGACCGAGCGCCACCTCGAAGCCGTGATGAGCTTCGTGCACCGCGCGGAAGGCGCTGCGGGCCCTGCGTACTACGGGATCGTCGGCTGCGGTCCGAACGCGCTCGTCCTGCACTACAGCCAAGTCGGCCGCGAGATGCGCGCGGGCGAGATGGTGCTCCTCGACTACGCGCCCGAGTTCGATCACTACGTGTCCGACATCACGCGCTCGTGGCCGGTCGACGGCGTTTTCACGCCGCGCATGGCCGAGATCTACGACGCGGTGCTCGCGGCGCAAGCCGCGGGTATCGCCGAGACGCGACCGGGCAAGACGATGGCGGACGTCGAGAGGGCCTGTCGGCGCGTGTTGGCCGAGCGCGGCCTGCTCAAGCTCCTGCCGCACGGCACGTGTCACTATGTGGGCCTCGAGGTTCACGACGTCGGTCAGAACGGCAAACCCTTCGTCCCGGGCGTCGTTTTCACGATCGAGCCGGGCGTGTACGAGCCGTCGACGGGCATCGGCGTGCGCATCGAGGATGTCGTCGTCGTGACCGAAACGGGTTGCGAGGTGATCTCGGCCGGAGTCACGAAGGATCGCGCCGAGCTCACGCGGCTCATCGCGGAAGAGGGGATTCTCGATCGCTGGCCGCGTTTCAACACACCGGCGCCGGACGTCGTCTCGACGACGAATCCGCCGCGCTGAAGTCACGTGGCCCGACGCGCAGCCCGTTCCGAATCGAGCGCGTGGACGAGCGTGCTGCGGCCCAAGCACGCGGCCGAGTTCTCGAAAGTCCTTCGCAGTCCTACGGCTCCCCGTCCGGCCGGCCGACAGGGCCCGTGCGTCGGGGCGGCGCGCCCGCTCGGAGCCCGCGTGGCTCCGGCGGGTCTCGAATCACACCTTGGACGTTGCAACTGCGCCGGGTCGGACGCACGCGAGTTCTCCTTCGGGAGGGCTCGCGTCTTTTCATTCGGGCCGGCGACCTTAGACTCTTCGCCCCCATGGCAAGCCTCAAAGACCTGATGGAACGGGCGACGACCCTCGAGCGGCGATTCGAGCAGCTCAAGGAGAGTCTTTGACTACCCCACCAAAGAACGACGCTTCCGCGAGATCGAAGAGCTCCAGCTCAATCCCGACTTCTGGACGAACGCGGAACGCGCACAGCGGTTCGTGACGGAGATGAAGGACGTGCGCTCGGTCGTCGAACCGATGCGGCAGGTCCAGACGGCGTACGAAGAACTCGCGATCCTCACCGAGATGGCCGAGGAAACGGCCGAGTCCGAGTTGATCCCCGACGCCGAGTCCGCGGTCGCCACGATCGAGAACGCGATCCACGACCTCGACTTCCGCGTCATGCTCGGCGGCCCGAACGATCGCTGCGGCGCGTACGTGCAGTTCACGCCCGGTGCGGGCGGCGCCGATGCCGGTGACTGGGCGGGCATGCTCGTGCGCATGTACGTCCGTTGGGCCGAGAAGAAGGGCTACAAGGTCACCGAGGTCGAGCGCGTCGACGAGGACGCGGGCGGCATCAAGTCCGCGACGCTCGAGATCGAAGGCGACTACGCCTTCGGTCGATTGAAGGCCGAAACCGGCGTGCATCGGCTCGTGCGCATCAGTCCGTTCGACGCGCAGGCGCGACGACAGACGGCGTTCGCGAGCGTCGACGTGACGCCGCTCCTCGACGACTCGATCGCGATCGACATCAACGAGAAGGACGTCGAGATCGAGACCATGCGGTCGGGCGGCGCCGGCGGTCAGAACGTGAACAAGGTCGAGACCGCCGTGCGTTTGCGTCACTTGCCCAGCGGCATCGTGATCCGCAGCCAGAGCCAACGCAGCCAGCTCAAGAACAAGGAGATGGCGTTCAAGCTGCTCAAGGCGAAGCTCATCCAGCGCGAGGAGCTGAAGCGCGAGATGGAGTTGAAAGGGCTCTACGGCGAGAAGAACGAGATCTCGTTCGGCAGCCAGATCCGCTCGTACGTGCTGCACCCGTACCAGATGGTCAAGGACCACCGGACGGACGTGGAGACGGGGAACATCCAGGCGGTGCTCGACGGTGGGCTCGACGAGTTCATCGAGGTCTACTTGCGCAATCGCGGCGCGCAGCCGAAAGCGACGTGAGATCGGCGCGGCGGCTGAATCCGCCGCGCGATTTCGGCGCGAAGCTGTCCGGCGCGTGGATTGAAGGACGGTTACCTCCGCCCAACCACGGCTTGTGCTCGGATCTACGATGACCGCATGAGCTCGAGCACGCTGAAGTCCGTCGTCGAAACGTTCCGTCCCGCGTCCACGCACATGGTCGGCGACGGTTTCCACGTCCGGAATCTGTTCCCGTCGAATCCGCTCGGCGAGGCGATCAGCCCGTTCCTGATGCTCGACTACGCCGGGCCGACGAATTACGGCCCGCGTGATCCGTCCCGCGACGGCCCGCGCGGCGTCGGCGAGCATCCGCACCGCGGTTTCGAAACGGTGACGGTCGTCTACCAAGGTCGCGTTTCGCACCGCGATTCCGCCGGGAATTCCGGCGTCATCGGGCCGGGCGACGTGCAGTGGATGACGGCCGCGTCGGGCGTCGTGCACGAGGAGTTCCACGAGGCAGAGTTCACGAAGCAGGGCGGCGTGCTGCAGATGGTGCAGCTCTGGGTGAACTTGCCCGCGCGCTCGAAGATGTCGAAGCCGAAGTACCAGCCAATCGTCGCGAGCGATATCCCGAGCGTGCCCATCGCGAACGGCGCGGGCTTCGTGCGCGTGATCGCAGGCGACCACGCGGGAGCGCGCGGACCGGCCTCGACCTTCACGCCGATCAACTTGTGGGACGTGAGGCTCGTGAAGAACGGCACGCTCGACGCGGCCGTTCCGAACGGACACAACGCGGCCGTGTTCGTGCTCGAAGGATCCGTGACGGTGAACGGCTCGCAGCCGATCGAAGGTGCCGGGCTCGCACTGCTCGACCGCGACGGCGAGCGCGTCGAGATCCGCGCCGGCGCCGACTCGAAGGTGCTCGTGATGTCGGGCGTCCCGCTCGGCGAGCCAGTCGTCCAACACGGCCCGTTCGTGATGAACACGGGCGCCGAGATCTATCAGGCGATCCAGGACTTCCAGACGGGACGAATGGGGCGGCTCGAGTGAATGCGCGCCGCGCGGCGCGAGGATCGGCTGGTCACATCCCGACAGAGCGCGGATTGGCGATCACATCCCGCGGCTCGCGACCGGCACACCGAAGAGCGCTTCGTAGCGCGCGCCCTCGACGTCGGCCTCGATCTCGAGGATCCAGCGCACGCCGCGGCTCGACGTGCTCGTCCGGATCGGCTGACGCGGGAGTTGGAACTGCACCGGAATGCCGTCGCGTGCGCTCGATGCGATGTCGACGAGGACGCTCTCTGCTTCGAAGGTGATGCGGTCTTCGTCGCGACCCTGCGACGATCCGGCCGAGTCGGCGATGCGCACGGATTCGATGCAGCGCAAGCGCAGACGGAATCCGGCGGCGGGTGCGAGATCGCGCGCGGTGAACACGCGGCCGCTCAGCAAGCCGTCGGAACCGACCTGCCCGCCGACCATCTCGAACGCCGACGGCCCGAAGCGCCGCGCTGTGCGGCCGCCGCGGAACGCTTTAACGGCCTGCACGAGGCCGACGATCACGAGCAGGATCGGGACGAGGATCGCCGGGTTGAACGCCGGATCGTTCGGATCGACGACCAGCGGGAAACCGAGCCACATCAGCACGCCCCCCGCGACCAGGAGCGCGAGGACGGCGCTGATCCAACTCGTGCCGGCGTGGAACGGCGTCGAGTCCTCGATGCGTCGAATCGTGGGGGCGGACATGGGCGGCCTACGAGAAGAATCGGCGGGAACCACGGCGCGTTACGGACGGATCAGGCGCGCGCCGGGACGCGCGCCTTCTTGTGCGTCGCCAAGTGCTCTTGGATCGTGCGCACCTGGTAATCGCCGCGGTGGATCGCCGTCAGCGCGCTGACCACGGCGCTGATCCCGGCGCGCGTCGTGATGCACGACACGCCAGCCATCACGGCCGCCGCGCGGATCGCGGAGTCGTCGATGCGCTGTTGCTTGCCGTAGGGCGTGTTCAGGACCAGCACGACCTCGCGGTTCTTGATCAGGTCGACGACGTGCGGACGGCCTTCGTGGACCTTGTTCACGCGCTCGCACGGGATGCCGATCGATTTCAGCGCGCGCCACGTGCCTTCCGTCGCCATGAGTTCGTAGCCGAGCGCCGCGAGCGTGCGGCATTCGGGCACGATCGCGCGCTTGTCGGCGTTCTTCACCGACACGAACACGCGGCCCGTTTTCGGCAGTTTGAGGCCGGCCGCTTGGTAGGCCTTCACGAACGCGAAGCCGAGGTCCACATCGATGCCCATGACCTCGCCGGTCGAGCGCATCTCGGGCCCGAGCGTGATGTCGACGCCGGGGAACTTGCTGAACGGGAAGACCGGCGCCTTCACGGAGAAGTAGGGCGGCGCGATTTCGTCGGTGAAGCCGAGCTCGTCCAGCGTCAGGCCGCACATGACCTTCGCGGCGAGCTTCGCCAGCGGGACGCCGATCGCTTTCGACACGAAGGGCACGGTGCGCGAGGCGCGCGGGTTGACCTCGAGCACGAACACGCGGTCGTCCTTGATCGCGTACTGCACGTTCATGAGGCCGATGACGCCGAGCTCCATCGCCAGCGCCTTCGTGGCGCGGCGGATTTCATCGAGGATTTCGCGGCCGAGCGTGTGCGGCGGCAGGACGCACGTGGAGTCGCCCGAGTGGATGCCGGCTTCCTCGATGTGCTCCATGATGCCGCCGATCACGACGATGCGGCCGTCGGAGATCGCGTCGACGTCGACCTCGATCGCTTCCTCGAGGAACTTGTCGACGAGGATCGGCCGATCGGGCGAGACCTGCACGGCGTTCGCCATGTACGTCTCGAGCGCGTCGTCGTCGTAGACGATCTCCATCGCGCGGCCGCCGAGCACGTAGCTCGGCCGCACGAGCACCGGGTAACCGATGCGTCGCGCGACGGCGAAGGCCTGGCCGATGTCGGAGGCCATGCCGCACTCGGGCTGGAGGAGCTTCAGCTTCTTGATGACCTGGTTGAAGAGGTCGCGGTCCTCGGCGCGATCGATCGACTCGACTGACGTGCCGATGAGCGGAGCACCGGCTGCGTGCAGTCCCGCAGCGAGGTTCAGCGGCGTCTGACCGCCGAATTGCACGATGATTCCCGCTGGTTTCACGGCATCGACGACGTGCATGACGTCCTCGTGCGTGAGCGGCTCGAAGAACAGGTCGTCGGACGTGTCGTAATCCGTGGACACCGTTTCCGGGTTGCTGTTCACCATCACGGCTTCGTAACCGATCTCCTGCACGGCGAACGCGGCGTGGCAGCAGCAGTAGTCGAACTCGATGCCCTGGCCGATGCGGTTCGGTCCGCCGCCGAGGATCATGATGCGCTTGCTCTTCGTCTGGCGCAGCTCGCTCTCCTCTTCCCACGACGAGTAGTAGTAGGGCGTCGCGGCCTCGAACTCGGCGGCGCACGTGTCGACCAGTTTGTACGAGGGCACGATCCCGTACTCCTTGCGCAGCGCCGCGACGTCGGACTCGCGCGTGCCCGCCGCGAACGCGATCTGGCGGTCCGCGTAGCCGAGTTTCTTCGCTTCGAGCAGGAGTTCCTTGGTGAGCAAGGCCCCGCCGAGCTCCGTCTCGAAGTCGACGAGCTCGCGGATGTTCTCGAGGAACCACGGATCGATGTGAGTGGCTTCGTGGATCTCCTGCGTGCTCCACCCGGCGCGGTACGCGACGCGAATGGCGAGGAGGCGACCCTCGTTCGGCACGCGCAACGAGCGCGTCAACGCGCTCGGGTCCGAAGCGAGCAGCTCGGCCGGATCGCGCGGGTCGAGTCCGATGCCGTAGCGGCCCGTCTCCAGACCGCGAACGGCCTTTTGCAGTGCTTCTTTGAACGTGCGACCGATCGCCATGGTCTCGCCGACGCTCTTCATCTGCGTCGTGAGCGTCTTGTCCGCGCCCTTGAACTTCTCGAAGGCGAAGCGCGGGATCTTCACGACCGTGTAGTCGATCGACGGCTCGAAGCACGCCGGCGTCTTCTTCGTGACGTCGTTCTTGAGTTCGTCGAGCGTGTATCCGACGGCCAATTTCGCCGCGAATTTCGCGATCGGGAACCCGGTTGCCTTCGAAGCGAGCGCCGAGCTGCGCGACACGCGCGGGTTCATCTCGATCACGATCATGCGACCCGTTTTCGGGTCGATCGCGAACTGGACGTTCGAGCCTCCGCACTCGATGCCGATCTCGCGCATGATGCGGATCGAGGCGTTGCGCATGTTCTGGTACTCGCGGTCGGTCAGCGTCTGTGCCGGCGCGACCGTGATCGAGTCACCCGTATGGACGCCCATCGCGTCGAAGTTCTCGATCGAGCAGATGATGACGACGTTGTCGGCCGAGTCGCGCATCACCTCCATCTCGAACTCCTTCCAGCCGACGAGGGATTCCTCGACGAGGACTTCGGAGTTCATGGAAGCCGCCAGGCCGCGTTCGACGATCTCCTCGAACTCGTCCACGTTGTAGGCGATGCCGCCGCCCGTCCCGCCCAGCGTGAAGCCCGGCCGGATGACGCACGGCAGCCCGATCTCGGCCAGCGCGCGTCGCGCGTCGTCCATCGTGTGCGCGACGTTGGAGCGCGCGGTCTCGAGTCCGCAGGCCGTCATCGCCGCGCGGAAGAGGTTCCGGTCCTCGGCCTTGCGGATGACCTCGGCCTTCGCGCCGAGCATCTCGATGCCGAGTCGTTGGAGCACGCCACGATCGTGCAGCGCGAGCCCCGTGTTCAATCCCGTCTGTCCGCCGAGGGTCGGGAGGATCGCGCTCGGCCGCTCCTTCTCGAGGATCTTCGTGACCGCTTCGACCGTGATCGGCTCGATGTACGTCGCGTCGGCCGTCTCCGGGTCCGTCATGATCGTCGCCGGGTTCGAGTTCACCAGGATGACCCGGTAACCCTCCTCGCGCAGCGCCTTGCAGGCCTGCGTCCCGGAGTAGTCGAATTCGCACGCCTGACCGATGACGATCGGGCCGCTACCGATGATGAGGATGGATTCGAGGTCGTCGCGGCGGGGCATCGTCGAGGAGGGCGGCCGGTGACGTTCCGCTGGGTTCGCGGGACGCGGCAGGGAGGCGCGGGTCCGCCGGAGATCCGGTCGGTCGGGCGTAAACTACACGATGGAACCAAGTCGCGACCCGGCCTGTCGAGGGGTCATCGCGCCGATCTGGATCGCGCTCCGGGGGCAGGGCATCCTGCGGCGACGAAAGTCGAGCCATGAGCCGCATTCCGATCACCCTGTCCCTCGCCGCGGCATGTGCGGCCTGTTCCGCACCGAGCTTCTCCGTCGAGCCGCGCGTCGCGATCCCGAAGCCCTCGGGCCACCTCGCGGCGGCCACCCCGGGCGGGAGCTTGGTCGCGAACGACGTCGAGGACGCGCTGAACCTCGAAGCCGACGGCGCTTCGCTCGGAATCCGAGCGGACATCGAACTCGGCTCGCCGCACATCGTGCTCGCGTGGATGCAATACGCGAGCGACGGCGACGGGACCCTGACCGGCCAGCTTTCCGACGACGGAGTCATCCTGCCGGCAGACACGGACGTCGCGACCGACTTCGATCTGGGCCTCGCGAGCGGGATCGTGACGTTCGATCTCGTGCCGACCGAAATGGTCGAAGTCGGGATCGGATTCGGGGTGCACGTCGTCGATCTCGATGCGTCGGTGACGTCGCGCGATCCCGGGAATCCCGGCCGCATCGACCTCGAGACCACGCTGCCCGTGCCGGTGCTCGCGATCCAGGCCGGCGTCGAGTTCGGGCGGCTCGAGCTGCGCGGCCTCGCGTCCGGAATGGACTACTCGTCGAGCGGCGACTCGGCCACGTTCCTCGACTTCGACGTCGGCGCGCGTTTTCGAATCCTCGGCGAAGGTGTGACAGGCTCGCTCGCTCTAGGTTGGCGCTACAGCCGCCTCGATGCGCGCTACGAGGACGATGACGACAACGCGGATGTCGACTTACGGTTGTCCGGGCCGTACTTCGGGATCGCGATCGGGTTCTAGAACGGAGGAAGCCCGCGGATGCACTAGATCCAGGCGCTCGCAGTGAGCGCTGAGCTCAAGGCGGCTTCCGGTAACTCGACGTCGCGCAGGACGGTTCCGGGAGCGAGCGGAATGATGAAACGCGGCGCTCCGTGCCGCGATTTCTTGTCGCGCGCCATGGCGAGAACGATCTCGTCGGGACCGAGCTCGACGTCGTAACGCTGCGCCAGCGTGGCGAGGTCGGCGGGCACGTCGAGTGTCGTGAGCAGTCGACGGAGACTCTCGATGAGGCTCGCCCCGACCGCGAGCCCCGCTGCTCGGCCGGCTTCCGCGGCGAGCACGACGCCTGTCGCAACGGCGACGCCGTGCGGAACTCGGCCGAAACCGGCCGCGTGCTCGATCGCGTGCGCGAAAGTGTGGCCGAGGTTCAGGAGCTTTCGATCGCCCTTCTCGAATGGATCGCGCGCGACGATCGTGGCCTTCGTGCGTACACACACTTCGACGATGTCGACCAGAGCATGCGCATCACGGCGCATGATCTCGTCCGACCGTGCGACGAGCACGTCGAAGAGCGGCCCGTCGAGCACCGCGGTCTTCACGACCTCGCCCAGCCCCGAGCGGTACTCGTCGTCCGACAGGCTCGCGAGGAAGCGCGTGTCCGCGAAGACCTCGACGGGTTGATGGAAGATCCCGGCCAGGTTCTTCCCGCCCGCGAGGTTCACCGCCGTCTTCCCGCCGACGGACGAATCGACCATCGCGAGGAGCGTGGTCGGAACCTGAATGTAGTGAATTCCTCGATGAAAAAGGCCCGCCGCGAGCCCGCCGAGGTCGCCGACGACGCCGCCCCCGAACGCGACGAGACCTGACGACCGGTCGAGCTCGGCCGCGACCATGGCGTCGAGGACCTGCTCCAGAGTCGCGAAACTCTTCGAGTGTTCACCCGCCGCGACCACGTTGACGAACGAGTTCGGCCAACTGCGTGCGATGTCACCGAACAAGCGGTCGACGTTCGCATCGGTCAGCACGAATGCGCGCGGCCACGTCTCCACGCGGCGCGCGACATCGCCGATCAGCCCGGCACCCACGTGCACGGAATAGGGCGGATCGACGTCGACCGAGACGGTGCGCGACGTCGTCTTCAAGAGCCGCCCGCGATCGCACGGTTCGTCGCGGATATCGCTGCCGCGCCCACGAGGCCTTGGAACAAGCGATCGTGCGCGCTTCCCTCGGCCGCGAGCTCGGGATGCCACTGCACTCCGATCGCAAAGGGATGACCCTCGCGCTCGATCGCTTCGACGAGACCCTCGTCGTCCTGCGCAGCGATGCGCCAAGGACCCGCGACCGACGCCAACGCCTGGTGGTGACGCGAGACGACGTCCAGGCGATTTTCACGCAGGATTCGGGCCAGTTTCGTGCCCGCGAGCACCGCGACGGGATGGACCGTGCCACCACGATGCTCCTGCCGACCCGGCCACTCGTCGGGCACGTGTTGGAGGATGCGGGCACCCTCCGCGAGGCCGAGCAGCTGCATGCCGTAGCAGATGCCGAGAACCGGGATGCCGCGCGCCACGACGGCGCGCGCGAGCAAGAAGTCGAAGTCCTGTTTCTCCGTCGGCGTCAGCGTCGCGCTCGCGTGGACAGGCCCGAGTCCGATCCGCGCCGTGTCGAAATCGTCGCCGCCCGACAAGACGATCCCATCGACGCGCTCGACGAGACGATCGATGTCGCCCGGCCCCCCGCACGGCGGGATCGCGACGGGGATCCCGCCCGCCTTGAGCACCGCGTCGGCGTAGCGCGTGCCCAGCTCGAGCTTCGGCCTCTCGCCGGTCGAGAGGAGTCCGTTGATGGCGATCAGGGGTCGCATGGAGTTCCCATCGGTGTGCGTTGCATCCATCCGCGCGCCGAAGTGCCCCTTCGCGCGCCAGGCGACGAAGCTCACGGACCGGCTCGGCACGATTGCTGTGCGATGGGGCAAGGTAGCCGACGCGAGCTCACGGCCGGAGCAGGCTCCCGGCGCCGCACACCGGGCCGAGCGAACCCGGTCGCCCGTTCCCCGCGTGCGGCCGGGTCCTGCGGCCGGGCCCTGCGGCCCGGTTCCAGCCGCTCGACTCCGAAACTGAGCCCAGTCCTTTCAAATCTCCGGTAACACCTCCAGGAGTTCCCGCGGAGAGTCACTGTTGCTCGCAGCCCCGACACCGGAGACCGACCATGAGACTCGACACGATCCTCCTCACCCTGGCCGCGGCCTTCTTGGCTGGCCGGGCCGAGGCCCAAGGCCCGGATACGACCCCGCCGACGTTCTTGACCGCGCCCGTCGCGACCATGAACCCGAACCCGGCCGCACCCCTCACCGGGCGTCTTCAGCTCACGAGCGACGAGCCCGTCCACGTCGAGGTCTACGTGCGCGAAGCGACGCGAGTCTTCCGTTTCCTGGCTTCGCCGGGACCCTCCACGTCGCACGACGTGCCGTTGGTCGGCTTCCGCCAGAACCGCCCGCACCGACTGACGATCGTGATCCGCGACACGGCCGGGAATCGCACGACATGGCCCGATGGGCTCGTGCTCACGACGCCGCCGCTGCCGACGAACTTCCCGCCGCTGCGCGTCACGACCACTCAACCGGCTCTGATGGAGCCGGGCGTCACGTTGACCGGCCTACGCTGGTCCAGCCCGACGGTCCCGGGTTCCGGGACGTACTGCGTCTACCTCGACGACGCGGGTGAGGTCGTGTGGCTCTACGAGACTGCGCTCGGTCTCCGCGACGTGATCCGGTTGCGCAACGGCAACTTCCTGATCCACGCGAACAACCGCCTCGCGCAAGAGGTCGACCTCTACGGGAACATCGTGACGCAGTGGTACGCCGCGCGCATCAATGCGGTCGGCGCTCCGCCGGGTGCGATCCTCGTCGACTGCGACAGCTTCCACCACGAGCTGCACGAGTTGCCGCTGGGCGAGGCCGGGCACTTCCTCACGCTGTCGACCGAAATGCGCACGCTGCCGAACTATCCGAGCAGCGAGACCGATCAGACGCAGACGACGCCGACGGCGAACGTCATCGGCGACGTGGTCGTCGAGTTCAAGCGCGACGGAACCGTGGTGCGCGAGTACAGCACCTTCCAGAACCTCGACGCGTATCGACTCGGGTACATGTCTCTCGCGGGCATCTACAACGCGCTCTACGGCGGCGTCATCACCTACGACTGGACGCACGGAAACGCCGTGAGTTTCGATCCCACCGACGATACGTGGGTGATCTCGCTGCGGCACCAGGACGCGGTCGTCAAGGTGCGCCGCTCCGATCACAGCCTCGTCTGGATCCACGGCCCGCACGACGCGTGGGGCCCGTCGTTCCAGCCGTACCTTCTGACGCCCGTCGGTTCGCCGTTCGAGTGGCAATACCACCAGCACTCACCCGACATGTCGCCGAGCGGAATGCTCACGCTGTTCGACAACGGCAACTATCGCGCGGTGCCGCCGGTCCCGGCCGCGCCGACGAGTTCGTGGTACAGCCGCGGCGTCGGCTACCAAATCGACCCCGTCGCGATGACGACGACGCAGGTGCGGAGCTTCAACGACTCGCCGCCGTTCTTCTCGGGTCAGTTCGGGGACGTCGACCCGCTGTCGACGACTGGGAACTGGCTGATCGCCGATGGTGCGAAGGCGGTCACCGGACAGAACAAGTCCTACTCGCGCGTCTTCGAGGTCAAGAACTCGCTTCCGGGCGGTCAGATCGTGTTCGAGGTCATCGTCAACGATCCGACGGGACCGACGCCGAATCCCTACAACTGGAACGTGTACCGCGCCGAACGCTATCGCAAGGCGCTGACGTACTGATCCGCGGAGTTGGAATGACGACGGGGTCGGCAATTGCCGGCCCCGTCGTCGTTCGTAGCGAGCTCGCGCTCGATCAGGTCAAGAAGCGGAACACCCACGGATAGCGATGACGATCGCCGCCCCACGCTGCGATCGCGGCCAAGATGCACAGCACTGCGCCGAGGACGTAAACGAAGGGGACGAGCGGCGAGACGACGCATGTGGCGCTCAGGATCCCCATCGCGAGCCAGAACGTGAGCTGCATGTTGAGCGCTTCGCGGCCTTGGTCGGCCATGAGCGGGTCGCGCGATCGGCGCCAGATCCAGACGGCAGCGGTGATGAGAACGCCGGGCGGAAACGGGATCAGGTAGGCGAGGTGCGCGATCGCGATCCACCACCGACGCGGCGGCTTGGTCGCGGGCGGCAGGGGCATCGAGGCGGCGGGCGGGGGACCAGCGGGAGGCGGAATCGGCGCGTTCGGCGGTGGGGGCGCCGAGGCGAAAGTGGGCGCCGGGTAGGGCGGCGGGAAGGCGGGCGTCGCGGACTGTGGCTGCGGGAGCGGAGAGAACTGTGCGCTCGACGCGGCCGGGCCGAGCGGCGGAACCGCGGTCACATGCGGCGCGGGTGGAGTCAGGGCCGTCGCCGCCGTGGCCGGGATGATCCATCCAACGAAAGGCTGCGGCGAGAGCGCGTCCGCGGTCGTCGTCGTGCTCGCCACGTCCCCGAGGCTCGGCCCCGCGAGAGTCTGACCGCGGACATCGAGCGCCGGTCCTTGGCTCAGTCCGCTCGCGAGGCGGACGGACTCGACGGATTCGATGGGGATGCCCGCGCCGAAGGGCGAGGGTTCGGGAGTCGCGGGATGCGTGCTGGTGTCATTCATGGAGGTGCTCCGATCCGAGGATGGCCATACGACCTCCTGACCTGCGCATTTCGGTCTCGCGTCGATCCGTCGAGTCCGAGCGGGAAGCAGTGCGCGGTCAGGCGGCGAGATTCAGGCTCGGAAAGCCCTTCAGGGTGAAGCGCGCGCCCTCGTCACTCCGCTGGAAGCGGCCTCGCTACTGCGCTGGAAGCGCCCTCGTCACTGCGCTGGAAGCGGCCTCGACACTCCGCTGGAAGCGGCCTCGCTACTGCGCTGGAAGCGCCCTCGCTACTGCGCTGGAAGCGCCCTCGTCACTGCGCTGGACGCGCCCTCGTCACTCCGCGGGACAGCGTGTCATCCCGCCGAGAGTCGTACCGCGCCGAGCCCGGCGGGCCCCCTTGCGATCACCGCGTCGCGAGCGCCGCGCCGATCAGTTTGTAGAGCAGACGCGCGCCGACGATCGCGTCCCACGAATCGACGTCGCCCTCTGTCGCACCGGGCGAAACCTCGTTCAAGTCGACACCGACGACGCGCTTTCCGGACTTCGCGATCTCCTCGATCCATAGGCAGGCTTCGTGCCAGTTCAACCCGCCGGGCACGGGCGTTCCCGTGTTCGGGCACAGCGTCGGATCGAGACCATCCACGTCGAACGTGACGTAGATCTCCTTCGGCAACTGCTGAATCGTCTTCTTCACGAGCTCGCGCAAGTTCGTCCCGTCGAGTTTCGCGCGCGCCCAATCCGCATCGAAGAGCGCCGTGACGCGGCCTTTCGACTTCTGGATCAGTTCGAGTTCGCGCTCGCCGAAGTCACGGATGCCGACGTGTACGACCTTCGAGACTCCGTCGAGCCGAGTCACGACGTTGTGCAGGATCGACGCGTGCGACCACGTGAAGCCCTCATAGGCGTCGCGCAGATCCGCGTGCGCATCGAAGTGAAGGACGCCGACGCCCGGATGGCGCTCGGCGACGGCTTGGATCGCGCCGAACGGCGTCGAGTGATCGCCGCCGAGGAGCACCGGCAGTTTCCCGCGGCCGAGCACGCGATCGACTTCGCCGCGCACGATCTCGTTCACCTCGCCACAGATCGCGTTGACCTTTTCGAGGTCCTTCGCGAGGCCCTTGCGGCCGTCGATGCGACCACCGACCGCGATGACGCGATCGGCGCGCTCCGTCGCCTTCGAATTCAGCCGCGCGATGCGCGCGTCGGGCTCGAGGTAGACGATGCCCTTCTTCCAGAACGCGCCGAAGTGCACGTCGTACAAGTCGACCTGCCGACTCGCGCGCAGGACGGCCTCAGGACCCCTCGCGGTCCCCTTGCGATAGCTCGTCGTCGCGTCGAACGGCACCGGGATCACGAGCGCGGCGGCCGCGTCGATGTCGGTCGGCAGGCCGAAAATCCCGCTGTCGTCCAGAGACGCGGCGTCGGGGTCGAAGGTATTTCGAGTCGGTTTCGCAGTCATGGCGGGCGACCGAGATAGCCCCCGCGGACGCTCGCGACAACCACGGGGACGGATCCGAGCGTGACTTCGCGCTGGAAAGCCGTTTTCCTGCCAAGAGGTCTCGCCGTCCCGTCGTTCGACTCGCGGGAGACTTCCCGAATCCGATGAGCGACCCTTCCGACGGTTCCTTGCTCGACGCGCACGCCCGCGGTGATCGGCGTGCTTTCCAAGAGCTGGTCCGTCGGCACGAGGACGCGCTGCTCCAGCACGCTCGCGCGTTGCTCGGTCGCGGGTCCGGGTACGAGGACGTGGTCCAGGAGGCCTTCCTGCGTCTGGCCCAGACGCCGCCGACGCTCCCCGACGGGGTGCGCGGCGAGGAACGGGCGGAGCGCGCGCACCTCGGTGCGTGGCTTTCCACGGTGACGAGGAACTTGTGCATGGACACGCTGCGATCGGAAACACGGAGGCGGCGGCGCGAAGCAGCCGCGGCGGGGCACGAGGGACTGAGTGACTCAGGCCAAGAACGCGTCGACGCGGACGACACGCGCGAAGCGGTGCGGCGCGAGCTCGAGAAACTGCCCGACGATCAACGCGAAGTGCTCGTGCTGCGACTCGTGGCCGAGCGCTCCTACAAGGAGATCGCCGAGATAACGGGCAAGAAGATCGGCACGGTCGGTTGGTTGATCAGCGTCGGGTTACAGGAGCTGTCGCTCCGACTCGGACCGATCGTGGCGGTGGAAACGGCAAGAAGTTCGGGCGCGGTGACGTCCTCCACTCTGGGAACGACGACACGAGGAGGAACGCGATGAAGATCGAACAAGAGTTGCACGAGAAGCTGTGCGCGTACGTGCTGGGTGAGTTGGATGGCGCGGATCGCACCGAGGTCGAGCGCGAGCTGTTGCGCTCGCCCGAGCTGCGCGCGGAGCGTGAGCGTCTCGAAGGGACGATCGGCGCGGTGCGCGATGCGATGCAGCCCGCGCAGACGCTGACGCCGGCCGCGAAGGAAGCGTTGGAGCGCGCGGTGCGCCCGATGCCGATCGCGAGGTTTCCCTGGCTCCAATTGGCCGCGGGGATCGGCGCGGTGGGGCTCGGATGGTGGATCTTCGCGCGTGGGCCCGAGCGGGTGAACGATGTGAACATGGCGCGCCTCGAGTCGGACGCCGGTGTCTTGCCGATGTCGTCCAACGAGCGCGGCGCGCGCGGCATCGCCGAGTCCGAGCGCGCGAAGAACGAAGGGAAGCAGCTGTCCGACGCGGAGAAACGCGCGGCCGGCAAGAAGCTGGACGGCCTCGGCTACGCGGGCGCATCGACGGTCGCGAAGGCAGCCCAAGCTCCGAAGGAAGTAGATCTCGGCCGAATCGAAGTGGGCGCGCCGGTGACCATCGATGCGAGCACGGCGCCAGGTCTCGGAAACAGTCGGGGAATCCGTGGCCAGGACCTGGTCACCGATTCGTCGCCGAGCGGATCGAAGGACGAGCGCGGGAACGCGGGAGTGTTCGTCGTGCAGGGTGCTGGAACGCAGGCGCCTCCCGCGGAAGCCGCGCTGCCCACGGAAGTCGCGCGGGTTGCGCCGGCGAAGTCGGAACCCGTGGAGCTGACCCACGTCAGCTACGGGGGACGGAAGTTGAGCAAGTCGGGAGGGATGTCCTCGTCCACGGCAGCGCCCGGTGCCTCGGGCCCGCCCACGCCGCCCGGGGACACGGGTTCGTCCGATCGTTGGAGAGAGACGGCTTCGAGCGCGCCGCTGCACATCCCGGGCGAATCAACGCCGTCCCGGAATGGGTTGGCGACGGGCGGCGACGACTTCTTCGCTGGACTTGGCAAATCGGGCCAAGCGTCGGATGGAACCGCGATTCTGGGAGAAGACGCACGCAGTCTCCAGGCGCTCGGTTATTCGGCGGGGGCCGACGGCGACAACGAGGTTCAACTACGCCGTCAGAAGTCGTGGAACGAGCTCACGCCCGAGGAGCAGGCGCGCACGATCGACTTTCGTTGCGGCACGATCGTCCGCGATTGCAGGCCGCGTCCGAACGAGCGTCCGCGCGACATGTTCTTCCGCTTCTGGGGCGACAACGCGTTCGAAGTGACGATGCTCGACAAGATGTCGACCTTCTCTGCGGACGTCGACACGGCGAGCTACGCGCTCGCGCGGCGCTACCTCAACGAAGGGAAAGTGCCTGAAAAGGCACAGATTCGTACCGAGGAGTTCGTGAACTACTTCGGGTCGGACGTCGAGGCGCCGCGCAACGCGACGTTCTCGGTCCACAGCGATTTGACGCCCAGCCGGTTCTCCGCGGACAGCGCGCGGAAGATGCTGCGCGTCGTCGTGCGGGCGAAGGATGTGGACAAGAACGAGCGTCAGCCGATGCACTTGACGTTCGTCGTCGACGTGTCGGGCTCGATGAAAGAGAACGAGCGGCTCGAGACGGTCAAGCACGCGCTGCGGATGCTCGTCGCGCAACTCGACGCTCGCGATTCGATCGCGCTGGTCACGTTCAGCAACGACGCGAAGCTCGTGCTGCCCATGACGCAGGTGGTGGATCGCGCGGCGATCGAAGCGGCCATCGCGCCGCTCGTGTACGGCGGCAGCACGAACTCGAACGCGGGGCTGCAACTCGGGTACGCGCAGGCGTTGCTCGGGCTCGACCCGAACTCCGTGAACCGCGTCGTGTTCCTCTCGGACGGGGTCGCGAACGTCGGCGAGACGGACGCGGCGAAGATCCTCGAGGGCGTGAAGGGGATCCGCGAGAAGGGGATCTTCCTGAACACGATCGGCGTGGGCATGAACAATCACAACGACGTGTTGCTCGAGCAACTCGCCGACCAGGGCGATGGTCTGTGCAATTACGTGGACAGCCCGAAGGAGATCCAGCGCGCGCTGGTCGATCGCTTCACGGGCGCGTTCCAACCGGTCGCGAAGGACGTGAAGATCCAGGTCGAGTTCGATTCGGCACAGGTCATGCGTTACCGCTTGCTCGGCTACGAGAATCGTGCGATCGCCGATGCGGACTTCCGCAACGACGCGGTCGATGCTGGTGAGCTCGGCGCGGGTCATCAAGTGACCGCGCTGTACGAGATCGAGCCGACGGGGAAGGCCGGCGACGGTCCGATGGCGACGGTGAGGCTGCGCTGGAAGCCGATCCGTGCCGCGGGAGTGAGCGGTGTCCAGGAGGCGACGGAAGCTTCGTTCGACGTCTCCGCGAAGAGCTACCAAGCGTTCGAATCGTCGCCGCCGGGACACCGTCGGGCGCTCGTCGTCGCGCAATTCGCCGAGATCCTGCGCCGCTCGATCCACGCGCGCGGCGACAGCCTGGGCGACCTGATCCGCGAAGCGACGACGCTGCAGGCACAGATCCCGAACGACAAGGATTTCGCGGAGTTCGTGGCTCTCGTCCTGCGCGCGAAGGACTCGATCCTGCGCTCGATCCCCTCGTGTGACGAGCTGTGCCAGACGATCGATTCGATCCGCTCGAACGCCTACCTCGGTTCAGTCTTCCAAGAGACTGGACGCGACGTGCAGACGCTGCAGGAGATCGAAAAGACGCGGCGCGACCTCGAGGAGCGGCTGCGGAACTTGCTGCGGCAGGATCCGGCGAAACTGCGGGGCCTCGGCTACGCCGGCGAGGGCAAGTAGTCCTCGCGTCCGAGACCCAACGCTCCCCGCGATCCGACCGAAGCCGGATCGCGGGGAGCGCGCGTTTCAGCTGGATGTCGTCGCACGGGGACGAACTTCCCACGCGAGGGGATCGTAGCGGGAGCTCCTTTCTTGGATTGGTCAGTGCCGTTCGTCGACGTTCACGCCTCCGAAACGCCCTCTGGAGCACGGATCGTGCGCGCGGACGATTCAGCGGGACCCCGCGGATCGGTAGGTTCTGGCACGTGGAGAAGAAGGTCCTCGCCGGTCTCGTCGCTGCGGGCGTGCTCGTCGTGCTCGGCGTCGTCGCGCGCACATTGCCCGCGCCGCGCGTGACTCTCGCCGACGAAGTGGTCGAAGAAGGGCCCCGCATCGTCGAGCCGATGCAGTTCCTGTCGAAGGGCGCCGTGTTGCGCGCGGCGGAGCTCGATGCGTGGGTCGCGGAAGAGCGCCGACCCAGGTTCAAGGCTCTGCGCGACCTGGTTTTCCATGTGGCGGATTGCCCCGAGACGAACGAGTGGGTCGACAGCGCGGAAGGTCAGCGGCTCGAGCGATTGCTCGCCGAACTGCGCTCGGGGAAACGCGAGGAAGCGTTCGCGTCGCTCGTCCTCGTGTTCCGACTCGCGCGCGCGACCGAGTGGAAGCCGGGCATCCTGACGCAGACGCCGCACGCGAATGCCGAGCGCATGGGCGGTCTCGTCGCGGACTGGTTGCGCGCGTGGGGCGAGCGCGGCGCGCGAGATCCGCTGCTGGCCGAGCCCACGCGCGCGGCCGTGCTCGTCTACGGACGACTCATGCGCACGGCGCAGCAGGCTCCCGTCATCGGCACGAATCCGGCGTCGTACGAGCGCGCGCTCAAGACGGTCGGTGAGCTACTCGGAGTCGACGCGAGACGGCGCACGGCGCTCGGTGAAGCACTGCAAGCTCGTCATCCGGAGGCGATGCGCAAGCTCGTCGGCGACATGGATCGCTTGCGCGGACTCGACGACGACGCGCACACGCTGTTTCCCGATCTCGACGGGGAGTGCGGGAGTTGAGCACGCACACGGAGCGCAATGCGGCGAGCGGCATCGCGTTCGGCGCGATCCTCGTCGGCGTGGGCGGACTCATGCTCGGCCTGCAAATCGACGCGAACGGAGCGTGGTGCGGCACGGGACTCAGCTCGCTCGCGATCGGTGCGTTGCTCGCGCTCGGCGCGATCGCCGTGCGTGTTGCATCCAAGATCGGACGCATGCCGCGCGACGAACTCGGCCTCGCCGCGGTCGCCATCGGGTTCTTCGGACTCGCGTTCGCGATAGGCGGGGCACTCGCGCCGGGCGGACCGTGGATGTTCCTCCAAGTGCTACTGCTCGTCGCAGTCGTCGCACTGCGCAAACCGGACGCGGAGAGCGGGCGCTGGATCGGCAACGGAGCCTTCGTGCTGCTGGCGCTGTTTCTCGTCTTTCGACTGTGGATCAGTTGGCAGGGCAGTCAATTGCGCTGGCAAGTGATGTCCGTCGACGTGCCGATCCTGTCGTGGTTGCCGTTCGAGTTCCTGGCGCCGATCTCGCGCGTGTCGCTCGGTTCCTTCACGCCGCTCGAGATGGGCTTTCCGCCCGCGGGCCTCGATTTCGCGCCGTCGGCGACGTTGTGGGCGCTCGGATTCGCGGCCGTGATCGGTGGGCTCGCGCTGCTCCAGTCGAGCACGATCGAGCACGAAAACGACCGGATTCATGCGCTGATCCGCACACTTCCGCCGCAGGTCGCGGACGTCGTCGAGAGGCTGCTCCCCGAAGAGGAGTGGCGCGGGCTCGGGCTCCATGGACTGCCCGAGCGCCAACTCGCGCGGCGCATCGAGAGCACCGTGGCGGAACGCGTGCGGCGCCAACAAGCGCTGCGTCGCGCTGTCGAGGACACGAGAGTGCTCGGCACGAACGACGCGAGCGGTTTTCCCGGCGAGATCCGGCGCGCGCTCGAAGGCCAGGATCCGACGGGAGATGTGCGATGAGGAACTGGATCGCGATCGGGTGTGTGTCCGGCGCACTCGCCGTCGTGTGCGGCGCATTCGGCGCGCACGCCTTGAAGGAGCGCGTCACGTCCGCGGACCTCGAGATCTGGCAGACGGCGGTGCTCTATCACCTCGTCCATGCGCCGGCGCTCGTGCTGTACGGACTCTTCTCGCGCACACCACGTCGTCACATCGCTGGATGGTGTCTCCTTCTCGGCACCGTGATCTTCAGCGGCACGCTCTACGCGATCGTCCTCGGCGGGCCGCGTTGGCTCGGCGCGATCACGCCGATCGGCGGCATCCTCTTGATCGCTGGTTGGCTCGCGTTCGCGTGGGAAGCGCGCGCCCAGCGCACGTGACGGACGTGCGACGCACCCAGACGCGATCGTGTATGGGCTCGAACTCTCTACGAGCTTTCAGCGCACGCCGAGCTGATCGCGGAGCCACGCGGAGAGTGCCGGCTCGCCATAGCTCCGCACCCACGCGTCGTGGCTGACGCCCGTGAGTCTGTGGTAGGTCGGTGTCATGCCGCGCTCGCGCAACGCTTCGACGACGACGTCGGTGAACACGATCGGCACGATCGGATCCTTGTCGCCGTGCGCCGTCCACACGGGCTTTCCGCGCAGGACTTCCGCGAGACCCGCGGCCGAGCTGCGCGCCATGTCGACCGTCCAATCGCGCTCGCGGTCGAAGTTGCGCCAGCCACGCGCGGGCGCCGCGGGATAGCCGCAGATCGGCGCGACGGCGACGAAGCGATCCGGATGCCGACGAGCGAGTTCCCACGTGCCGTGGCCGCCCTGCGAAAGCCCCGTGATCGCGATGCGAACCGGGTCCACCGCGCGATGGCGCACGACGCGATCGAGGAGCGCGAGCAACGCGACCTCGTGATCTTCCCACTCGTCCTCGGGAGCCGGTTTCTGCGGCATGACCACGACGAACGGCCAACGCTCGGGATGCGCCCGCAACTCCGGCCCGAGCCCGACGGCGAGCTGTTTCACGTTGTCGGTTCCCGATTCGCCCATCCCGTGGAGGAAGAGCAGCGTCGGCCACGTGCGCGAGTCCGTGAAGCCCGGCGGGTGATAAATCGTCGCCGGCAGCGAACCGAATCCGGGCGGGGTGGGCAGCGCGATGAAGGTTCCAACTGCTGAACCCGCCGCGCTTCCGGATGCGCCCGATGCCGTCGCGCGCAAGTGACTCGCCGCGAGACGCGTGGTGAAGAGGTTTGCGCCCTTCTCGTCGACGAAGCGCGCCGTGAGCACGTGGTCCTCGCCCATCGTCTCGACGCTCGTCACGAGCGCAGTTTGCTCGACGCCGATGTCCCAGACCAGACCCGGATCGAGCGCATCGGCGGATGCGATCACCGACTGCGCCATGGGCGACGTGACGAGCTCCGTGATCTCGTACCCGACGATCTCGCGCGTCGGGTGGCGCACGACGCGCGAGCGGTGGATGTCGCCGCCGACGAGGACGACGCCGGGAATCGCGTGCGCGGCAAGGAAGCGGAACAGTCGCTCGCGCTCGTGCGGATACGCCCCCCAATGATCGGTTTTTCCCGGGCGAACCGCGTCGTTCCAGATCATCCCCGATGCGAGCACCTTGAACGGAGCGGTCGACGCGCGGAGGCCGTTCTCGAGCCACGTCCACTGTGCCTCCCCGAGCAACGTCGGCTTGCCGGGCAACATCGAAGCGTCCTCCGTCTGCGAGAACCAACGCGTGTCGAGCAAGAACACTTCGACCGGACCGACCTGGAACGAGTGGTAGATGCCCTGGCCATCTTCGCCGAACGGACCACCGGTTTGGAACTGCAGGAACGCGGTGCGCGAGTTCGCCTTGCCGGCGATGCGACCATCCGCGTCGTTCGTTCCGAAATCGTGGTCGTCCCACGTGCAGTGGAACGGAGCGATGGCGCGCAACGCCTTCACATCTTCGCGACCGAAGAACGCCGCGCGCCGCTCGATCTGCCGCGCGAGATCCGTCGAGTCGATGTAGGGCGTGTCGCCGAGCAGGACGACGGCATCCGGCTTCGCGGCCGCGAGCACGCTCCAGATCGCTTGGACCGGGAACTTCGCGTCGCTGGCGCACGATCCCCAGGCGATCGTCGCGTCGGCCCGCGGCGCCTCGGCGGCCGGCGGAGTCGGTGCGACCTGGAGCAATAGGGCAGCGAGGGGCGCGATCGGCATGCCCGGAGCATCCCGCTCGGCGCGCGAGCCGCGCAAGCTTGCGAACGAGATCTTCCGCGCTTCGTCTGCGCCGCCTCGCCCGATAGCCTCTGCGCGCCATGTCCGAGAAGAAGCCAGCGACGTATTGGGACTACATCCGTGTCGAGGACCTGCTCGCGCTGCAGGACGGACTCGAACGCGACGAAGCGAAGCTCGTGAACGACGAGGTGCTGTTCATCACGGTGCACCAGGTTTTCGAGCTGTGGTTCAAGCTGATCTTGCGCGAGGTGCGAGCCGCGCGCGATCTGTTCCTGACCGAGCGCGTCGCCGAGCAAGAGTTGTCGGGTGCGGTCCGCAGCCTGAAGCGCACGGGCACGATCCTGCGCGTCGCGAACATCCACTGGGACGTGATCGAGACCATGCCGACGCGCGAGTTCCTCGCGTTCCGCACGAAGCTCTTGCCCGCGAGTGGATTCCAGAGCGCGCAGTTGCGGCAGATCGAGATCTTGATGGGCTTGCCCGAGGGCGAGCGCATTTCGCTCGGGCCCGCGGGCGCGAGCGGCTCGGGTTATCAAGCCGCGTTGCGCGGACCCGGCGGCGCCGAGTCACCGGCGCTCGAGCGCGTGCGTCGTGCGTTGGCCGATGTCCCGAGCTTGCGCGACGCGATCGATGAGTGGTTGTGGCGGACACCGATCGATGGGTCCGAGGCGACTCACCCGCAGGCCGAAGCGCGCTTGACCGCGTTCCTCGAGCGCTTCCTGACCGCGCACGCGAGCGAGATCGACCTGAACGCCGATCACGCGATGGCGATCGCGGATGACGACAAGTCGCGCGCCGAGCTGCGTCGCCGCTACGAGACCGAGAAGGACATGGTCCGCGCGTTCTTTGCGCCTTCCGAGGCCGAGGGCGGGGCTCGTCGCCGCCGCATCCGCGCCGCGATGCTCTTCATCGAGACCTATCGCGAGCTGCCGCTGCTCGCGTGGCCGCGCGAGCTGCTCGAGGCGCTCGTCGAACTCGAACAACGTTTCGTGATCTTCCGTCAACGCCACGCGCGCATGGTCGAGCGCATCATTGGTCGCCGCACGGGGACAGGCGGTTCGAGCGGCGTCGACTACCTCGACTCGACCGCGCTGAAGTACCGCGTTTTCCGCGATCTGTGGGCGATTCGCACGCTGCAGGTGCGCCGCGCGGCCGCGCCCGAGCTCGAGCACGCGAGCTTCTACGACTTCCGGAACGGTTAGGTCTTCCAGCGCGCCGTCCGGATCGACGCCGCCGCATCGAACGGCTCGGGCGTGAGCTCGAGCGTCGGCGACGGACGCTTCTCGCCTCCGCAGTCTCACGTGCGCCGCAAGTCGGATCCTCCGGCTCACGAGCGGCGTGCGGCCTGTGCTCGGTCACTTCCAGCGTCGCATCGCGGTACGAACTGCGATCGCCACGAGCAGAGCCGAAGTCGTCGACGATCAGGGACGCAGGCGCTCGCGGCGACCATTCACTGACGGCAGCGAGTCTTCATCGGTCGATGTCGCTCCACGTTGGTTCACGGCTTCGCTTCGTTCAGCGCCCAGTCGTACTCGAGGAACGAGATCGTCGGTTTCTCCCGCGCGATCAACCAGGCCTTGTCCGAGGGTCGAAAACGCGCGATCCAAACGGCTGCGCTGCCCGCCTCCTTCTGGAAGTCCTCGGCGAACCACTCGAACACCTTCGAGATCTCGGCGCGCTTCTTCTTGGCATCGAAACGATTGCGCGATGGGTCCGCGAGCCACGCCTTCACCTGCTCGTCCAGTTGCGTATCGAGTTTCGCGCCCGTGAACGCTTCGGCGCGGAGCGGCGGACAGCCCTTCGACGCGCAGTTGATCGCTGCGTGCAAACGCGCGTCCTGAAACGTCGGGCGGAGGATCTTGTTCTCGATGTCGTTCAGCGTCAGCTTCGGCTTGTCGAGCTTGGGGCTCAGGGCGCCGAGCGGCACGAGGTCGCGATCCCATACGGACAGTTTCTCGTCGCCGAGATCGCGGATGCTCTTCACGGGATAATCGTCGAGCACGCGCTTCACCGTGTAGGCGTTGTAGGCGTTGACCCAGAACGCGAATTGCTCCGCTCGCGAGAGCTTCGCGAAGGCGTCGAGCTTCACGCCTTCCAGCGACTTGATGTACGCGTCGAGCGGCGCGCGCTCCTTCAACAGCCCGGCGTACTCGAAATCACCGCCGCTCACGCGTCGCGCGAGGATCGCGTTCCACGGCTCGTGGATGACATCGAAGATCGGCGCAGGCACCGGAGCGGGCGCGGGCACCGGGTCCTGCGCCGATGCCGTGCTCGGAACGGAGGTCGGCACGCGCGCCGCGGCGTCGCACGCGAGGATCGGCAGGAGGAGCGCCAGGAGAGAGGGAGTGCGAATCGTCATGGATGGAAACCTCGGGAAGCGCTACGGGGGAGTGCCGCCACGATGACGCACGAACCGGTTTCGGCGCCACATCCTGATGCGGTCTACGCCTGGAGGTCAGTTTCTGGCCGGGTGACGCGCACGCGCGCGCCGGGCCTCGATCCTCCAATTCAGTCGAGGTGCCCGCGGTCCGAGTCGCCCATGTCCATCCCGCTCGGAAAGTACTCGCTCCAACGGCGCGTGACCGTCGCGGCCGTGCGCTCGTCGGCGAACAGCTCGACCGGATACCACGGCTTCATGCGCGCATCGATCGCGATCGGCGGCGTGTAGCTCGGGTGCCCGCCTACGAGCTCCAGCTTGGCCGCGTGGATGTCCGACGCGGGATCGAAGCGCGTGAACGTCGACCACAGGAAGTTCATCGAGCTCTTCACGTGTCGGTCCGCGTCGTCGGAGATCACGACGAGCGGCCAACTCGCGAACGCGGGATCGCGCGCGATGCGTGACGCGGCGTCCTTCTCCAAAGCGTACTTCGGCGCCTCGACGACGACGCAGCCGGGGCAGAACACGCGCACTTTGCGGACGCCGATCGGCGGAGAGCCGCTGAACTCGGTCGGGAGCTTGCGGATCGGATCTCCGCATCCGAGCAGCACGCCTTTGCTGCCTTGCTCGATCTTCGGGCCGGCGTAGTCGAGCGAGTCCATCGACAGGTTCGCGAATACGAAGAGATCGGTGCGGAAATCGGTTCTTTCGAGCACGTGGGGAAGGACGGCACGGAAATCACGAAGGTCGACGCTCTTGTTCGTGAGCAGCAGGAACTTCGTCAGGGACAGTTGTCCCTCGCCGAGGATCCTGAATGCACTGCCCATCGCTTCGCGTCGATAGCGCTCGCGCACGACGGCGGCCGATAGTGCGTGATAGCCGGTTTCGCCGTAACTCCAGAGATCGAGCACTGCCGGCATCACGACCGGGAAGAGCGGCGACAAGAGCTCCTGCAGGAAGTCGCCGAGGTAAAAATCCTCCTGCCGCGGCTTGCCGACCACCGTCGCGGGCCAGATCGCATCGCGGCGATGCAGCAAGGTGTCGACCTGCATCCACGGGTAGTCGTGGACCTCGCTGTAGTAGCCGTAGTGATCGCCGAAAGGACCCTCGGGCCGACGCGCGCCGGGTTGGATGGAACCAACGAGCGCGAACTCGGCATCCGACACGATCGGCACGGGAGAATGAGGTGTTTCCGCGATCCGCACGCGCTTGCCGAGCATCAAGCTCGTCAACAAGAGCTCAGGCACGTTCTCGGGCAGCGGCGCGATCGCGCCGAGGATCAATGCCGGCGGCCCACCGACGTGGATGACGACGGGTAGTGGTTCGCGACGAGCCTCGGCTTCGGCGAGATGGAACCCGCCACCTTTGCCGATCTGCATGTGCACCCCGCACGAGCGATCGTCGAAGATTTGGATGCGGTACATCCCGAGGTTCGGCCCGTGCGTGACCGGATGGCGCGTCGCGACGAGTGGCAGAGTGACGAAACGTCCGCCGTCGCGCGGCCAAGTCCTCAGCGCGGGAAGCTCCGACAGTCGCGGCGGATGCTGCACGGTCTCGCAGACGGGGCCCGAGCCCTCGCGCTTCATTCCGACCTTCGCGAGCGCGAGGAACAGATCGCGCTCCTTCCACAGCTTGCCGATCGTGGGCGGGATCAGCTCCTCGGGCAGCTTCGCCGCGCGGCGGATGAGTTCACTCGGCCTCGATCCGAACGCGAGTTCCACGCGTCGCGCGGATCCGAAAAGGTTCGTGACGAGTGGGAACTTCGCGCCGCGCGGATTGCGAAAGAGAATCGCGGGTCCGTTCGCGGCGATGACGCGCCGGTGGACTTCGGCGACCTCGAGGTCCGGATCCACCTCGGCCTCGATCTCGATCAGCTCGCCCTCGCGCCTGAGCACGTCGAGGAACGCGCGCAAGTCGCGCGGGGCGGGGGAGGGCTGGCGCACGAGGATCCGGGACGACCGGGTAGCGGAGTGTGGAGCAGATGCCGCGATGCTTCCAGAGCACGATGACATCGCGTGCGCCGAATCTCTCCTGCTCGTCGAATGAGAAGCGAGACGTCCGCTTCATCGCGAAAGTGGGACGGGCCTGCGATCACCTATGCTCGCGTCCTCGATGTCGTCCACGTCCTCCGACCTGCGCGGAACTCCCTCGAAGCGCAGTGTCGCTCGTCTCCGCGCACGACTTGCCGCTGGAATCAGGGGCTCGTCGTGAAGGCCAAGGGAAGCGGGGCGACGGGGAAGCGCGATCTGCGCGACGGCACGCCGGTGTGGCTGCGTCGCGGCGACGTTCAGGTTCCCGTCAGGCCTCTCGAGCGCAGCGTCTCCACCGACGTCGCGGTCATAGGCGCCGGCGTCAGCGGAGCGCTGATCACCGATGCGTTGCTCGCGAGTGGGTTCGCGGTCGTCGTGCTCGACCGGCGTGGACCCGTTCGCGGGTCGACACCGGCCAGTACTGCGCTCCTGCAGTTCGAACTCGACCAGCCGCTCATCCATCTCACGCGGAAGATCGGGCGCGAACGCGCCGCGCGTGCTTACTGGCGGTCTGCGTCCGCGGTCGATGCGTTGCGCGGACGCATCGCGGACTTGGGCTTGCGCTGCGGATTCCGCGAGCGACGCACGGTCTACTTGCCGGGCAACGTACTGCGGGGCGCGGAGCTCACGCGGGAAGCGGAGGCGCGCGCGAAGATCGGTCTGCGCTCGCGCCGCATCGGCTCGCAAGAGTTGCGCGAGCTGACGCGGATCGAGAGGCCTGGCGCGATCCTCTCGAGCGGCGCGGGCGAGCTGGATCCCGCGGCTTTCGTCGGCGGATTGTGGAAGTCCGCCATCGCGCGCGGTGCCGTCGTCCACGCGCCCACAGAGGTCGTCGACGTCGATTCCAGCCGCGCGCGCGTCGTGCTGACCACGAAGGAGGGGCCGGAAGTGCGCGCGAAACACGTCGTGTTCGCGACGGGCTACGAGTTGCCGAAGCTCGTGAAACCGCGCGGCTATGGAGTGATCTCCACGTGGGCGATGGCCACGAAGCCGCAGCCCAAGAAACTCTGGCCGAGCCGTTGTCTGATCTGGGAGGCCGCCGATCCCTACCTCTACGTGCGGACGACGCTCGACGGTCGCGTGATCGCCGGCGGCGAGGACGAAAAGTTCGAGGACGAGGACCAGCGCAACGCGCTGACCGCGAAGAAGATCGCCGCTATCGAGCGCAAGCTCGGCCGACTGATTCCGGGTATCGATACCGAGGCCGAGTTCCGTTGGTCGGGCTGCTTCGGTCAGAGTTCGACGGGCTTGCCGGCGATCGGCCTGATCCCGGGCTCTCCACGCTGTTTCGCGGTGCTCGGTTACGGCGGCAACGGCATCACGTTCAGCACGATCGCGGCGCAGGTGATCCAACGTGCTTTGCTCGGGATCGAGGATCCCGACTCCGATCTGTTCGCCTTGTCACGCTGAGCTCGGGGGGGGGGCGCGTGAATGCGACGAGGGGCGGCCACTGCGGCCGCCCCTCGTCGTTGTCGCGCTCGTCGCGCTCCGAACTACTTCGTCGGCTCGAGCAGCATCACGGACGACGCGTTGAACTCGTAGCCTTCGCGCGGGATCTCGACCTTGCCGCCGGCTTCTTCGGCGATGTGCTCGGCGTCGGCCGCGCTGATCTTCTTGGGATAGAACGAGCCTTGGATCAGGACGCGCTTGCCGACCCACTCGGTCGGGAACTTGTATTGGCCGCCGCAACCGGCTTCCCAGCGGACCATCGCGACCTTGCCTTCGTCCTCGACCTTCATCCAGCAGCCCTTCTTCAGGCAGACGGCTTCCACGTTCGCTTCGACGAGTAGCGTCTGATCGAAGAACTTCGACGGTGTCGCGTCGACGACGGAGAAGCGGTGCATCTCCTTGGGTTGGATCGCTTCGCCGACGACCTGTCCCTTGGGGAACTCCGGCGTGGTCTGACAGCCGGGGAAGGCGAAGAAGAGGGCCGTTGCGGCGACGATCTGGGCGATGCGCATGAGTGACTCTGGATGTGAGGTCCGGACGAACTGGCGATTTCGCGCGCGATCTTAGGGCTTGAGCACCGTGACGGCCACCTGCGCTGGGGGCGGACGCGGACGGAACCTGGACGGGATCGAGCGGTTCCTGGGGCAATACCGATGAGAGGCGCGGAGCTTTCGATCAAGCTCTACGGTGCCCCGCACGAGGAAAACCATGATCATCCCGCTGCTCGCGATTGCCGCCACGCTGCCTTCCATGTCCGAGGGCCGGCTGCCCTGGAATGCACGAAACGCCGAACACCTCCTGAATCGTGCCGGGTTCGGCGCACGGGGGAGTGAGGTCGAGGCCGCAGCCGCGGCGGGTCTCGAGGCGACGCTCGAGCGGTTGCTCGCGCCGAATGTGGGATGGGAGATGCCCGCCTACGAGCGCATCGATGAACCCACGAAGAAGGATCTCGAGGGTCTCACGACGGAGGAACGAGAGAAGAAGAAGCGCGCGGCACGCGAAGCGGATCGTCGGCAGATGCTCGAGACGACGGCGTGGTGGTTCCGCGAGATGGAGACGACCGATGCGCAGCTCGTCGAGAAGATGACGCTCTTCTGGCATGGCTTCTTCACGACGTCGATCGAGGAGACGAAGCGCAGCTTCCTCGTGCTGCAACAGCACGAATTCCTGCGCACGAACGCGCTGGGCAGCTACGCCGATCTCCTGCGCGGCATCGCTCGCGATCCGGGGATGCTCGTCTACCTCGACAACAACGTGAATCGGAAGGGCAGCCCGAACGAGAACTTCGCGCGCGAGTTGATGGAGATCTTCAGCCTCGGCGAGGGCAACTACACCGAAGATGACGTCAAGGAAGCCGCGCGCGCGCTCACGGGTCGTGGCGTAGGGAGGGACGGCTCATTCGACTTCCGCACGCGTCAACACGACGACGGCCTGAAGACCGTGCTCGGTGTGACCGGGCGCCTCGACGGCGATCAACTCGTCGACATCCTGTTGCAGCAGGACGCGTGCCCGCGCTGGGTCGCGCGGCGCTTGCTGGCGTGGTTCGAGGGCGTCGAGCCCGAGCCGGCGCGCCTCGCGGAGTACGCCAGCTTCCTGCGCAAGGAACGCTTCGAACTCCGGCCTTTCCTGCGCAAGCTCTTCTCGGATCCGAGTTTCTACCGCGACGAAATCGTCGGTGCGCGCGTCCTCGGCCCTGTCGAATACATGGTCGGATCCGCGCGTCGCATGCAGGTCGAAGTGCCGCCGGGTTTGCTCGGCGCAGGCGCCGCGCTGCTCGGCCAACGCGTGTTCTCGCCGCCCAGCGTGAAGGGTTGGGACGAAGGCTACGCCTGGATCTCCACGTCCACGTTGATGCAGCGCGGCAACCTCTCGGGACTCATGCTCGGCGTCGTCAAGGTCGCGGACGTCATGTCGCTCGCCGACGTCGAGGCCGAGATGGCTGCCGAGGAAGGCGACCCGATAGAGGGCGGAGACAAGATGCGTCCCGAGAGTGGTGATGAGCCGGGGATGCAGCCTGGTACCGGCGAGCGCATGACGGGTGCGAAGAAGCCCGCGACCAAGGCCAAGAGCGGCAAGGCCGGTGGCTACGCGATGGAGATCTTGAAGCGCATCGAGGGCAGCGGTTGGTCGCCCGCGTTGAACTTCCGCGTGCGGCTCGAGAAGGCGAACGCGCGGACCGACGCGCAGATCGTGGATCGCATGCTCGACGAACTGCTCGCGATCCCGGCGCCGGCCGACACGGCTCAGCGCATGCGTGCGTTCCTCGAGGGGGAGCGCAAGGAGCGCAAGATCGCCGATGGCAAGTTGCTCGACTCCGGTGGTGATGCCGAGCGCATCCTGCGACGCATGGCGCACCTGATCCTGAGCCTCCCCGAAGCGCAATTGGGTTGATCGACATGGAACACGGAAGCGGAATCGATCGACGCGCGCTGCTCACAGCGGGACTCGGGTTGGGCGGGTTCGCTCTGCTCGGCGGGCGCGGCGAGGCGCGTGTGCGCCTCTCGGGTCCCTTCACGAAAACGGACGGCGAGCGTGCGGGCAAAGTGCTCGTGCTCGTGCAACTCACCGGCGGCAACGACGGACTCTCGACGGTCGTGCCGTTCGGTGACGATGCGTACGGTCGCGCACGCACCTCGACGCGCATCGCCGCGGACGAAGTGCTGCGCATCGACGAGTACCGCGGCCTGCATCCCGCGTTGAAGGGGATGAAGCGTCACTACGACGCCGGCCGGATGGCGATCGTGGAAGGTGCCGGTTATCCCGATCCGATTCGCTCGCACTTCAAGTCGTACGAGGTGTGGCACACGGGGAGCGCGCGCGGTCGATCCTCGGGCGAAGGCTGGGTCGGACGTCTCGCGAGCGCGGCCTGGGCGAAGAACGAGACGCCCGAGCTCGTCGTGCACGTCGGCGGAACCGCTCCGTACTCCGTGTACTCGCTGACGCATCCTCCGGTCATCTTCCAGACGCCGCAGAGCTACCGCTGGGTCAGCCCCGAGACGGACGACCTCGCGACGTACAGGAAGGCCGCGGAAGCGGACACGGTTCGCCTCGACGACGCGCGCAAGAAGAAAGGGAAGACGAAGCCGACGGGGTCGGAGGC